>SAMEA104315437__coassemble_149_pt1 | contig 74295 bp, 78 predicted proteins | sample SAMEA104315437__metabat2_high_PE_043 | metagenome-assembled genome bin SAMEA104315437 (sample SAMEA104315437) | gut metagenome | biome: Monkey gut; feature: monkey-associated habitat; material: faeces | place: China | collected 2013 | reverse complement strand
AGTGGAGGCAGCAGCACCGACACAGGCGATGGCAACCAAGAATTCGTATAGCCCATGAGGCAGGGCCAGGATGCAGTCCGGGATGTTCCGAGAACCCCACCAAGAGAATAATTATACATTGTAAATTCTAAATTATACATTAATTCGGTTCTGTACGGGCATCTGCTCATCCTGTCCCACCTCCTCGCTATCAGCGTATGTAAATCATTAAACTTCAAAATCAGCAATCATGAAAAAAGAAAATTGGAAAACCATCATCAACTTCCTCATCACCGTCCTCACCGCCATCGCCTCCGCCTTCTGCGTCCAGTCGTGCCGAGCATAGTTCATGAGCAAGCTCTCAGCAAGGCGGTTTACACCGCACAAACAATCGCAACTCTGTTGCGTAGGCACTCCCAGCCAGCCCTTTAGGGCACAGGCTCCGCTGGCTGACCAAAACTCTGGCAGAGCTATAGCGTCGCCAGCTACATCCCCGCTTCCTGAGGAAGAGGGGCTTGGGGAGAAAGTGGAGCCCTCTTTGGAAAGAGGGACGGGATGATTCGAAAAAAATATATTGTAATTGTATAAGAAAGAAAAAATTATAAAGAAGAATTCGTTATGAGAAAAATAAACATGATAGTAATCCATTGTACCGCCACAAGGGTAACCAGGGATTTCCCAGTAGAATCCCTGGAAGCCTGCCACAAGGCACGAGGCTTCCGCACCATCGGCTACCACTATTACATCACGAAAGACGGCGTCATCTACCCCTGCCGCTCGGAGAGCGAAATCGGAGCCCATGCCAAGCATTACAATGCCCACAGCATCGGAATCTGCTACGAGGGCGGTCTCGATGCCAACGGCAATCCATCCGACACGCGCACCCCAGCCCAAAAGCAAGCCATGGTAAAGCTTCTCCAAAGCCTCTGTACCGACTATCCCGAAGCCGAGATTCTCGGTCACAGAGACCTCCCTTGGGTCAAGAAGTCCTGTCCTTGTTTCGATGTTAAGAAATGGTTGAAGTCTATCAACTTCCATATTTAGAATCCCTGTCAATCCCAGTCCGTAAGCCAATCAACTTACGGATTGGGATTCAAAGTTTCAATCAAGTTCTTTCAAGAAATCGTCAACATCTTGCAAAGGTTTGCCTTCCAACTTCGCCTTTTTTACCTCTTGGAAAGCTCTTTCCAAACTTTCCTTGACATACGCTTGCTGTTTCATAATATCTGATAAGCTTCCAATTTTCCCACTTTCGCCTCTTCGATAAATTCTTTCAGTAAAGATTTCAAATCTTTGTCTGCAATATCAAGTTGCTGAAGAGGTCCATTTTTAGGATAAATATCCAAGAACACGACAATCTCGTCAGTTTTTGACACCAAATAAATCAGTCGAAAGCCATCCTTTTTGGAAATATGTTGTTTCTTGTCCGGCAATCGAAGTTTTATAACGACCAAGTCACCTTCTAACAGAATCATATCATTATTCTGCCGAATTTGCTCTATAGGCTTACCTGCAAATTCTCTATTGATTTCATTTTCGGCATTGGCATAAACCTTGCGTTTCACTTTCAGCAATGCAGCCAAACGAGTACGAAAAGAAGATATTGTCTTGAAACTAATCATGCGCAACGTTTTTAAGAGCAAGACTTGCCTGAGACAATAGAGAAGACCACTCTTTATCCTTAGGAGCTTTGATTCTATAATTCTTAATATCCTCATTCAACTCATATAAGGCAGAATAATTCATTTTAAGCTTCTCTGCCTCATTGTCAAACCCCGAAGCCTTAGACATTCGTTTACACGTCTGCCAAAGCAACTTCAACGTAGCAAGCAAAGAGTTAAACTGCTCACCAAATACTTTATAATCAGACTCAGTCACGGAATTGCACTGTGAATACAAGAATTTATAGAAAGAATCGAGATCATGATTTAATTTGCGAAGAGAGCTGACACGATACTCGTTAGGAGCTAAGGCCTCTAACCTATGGCGATAAGACCGGGTTCCAAGTCTTACTATATTCTGAGATATTAAAACTGTCTGGCACATAATAATTTCCTTCTTCTTTAAACGTTTAACGAATTCTGGCTGCAAAAATACACTTTTCCCTTCACACCACCAACATTCTTTTCCAATTTTAACGCAAAGATTGCGCAAACCGAACGCAATGAAGCTTGCTTCAATTGCTGAGGTGCAGCCAATCTTATGTAAAGATTGCGCAAATCGCCCAAAACCGCAAGCAGCCACTCAGCAAGGCGGTGTAACACCGCACAAACAATCAGGCGAGGGGCTTTGATGCCCCCGACTACCATAATGTAAGAGCGACAGGAGGAGCGGTTTCCCACTCTCCCCTGAGGTTTCTGTCCCCTACAAGGGGAACCGAAGGGGTCGTAAAGACTATTGAGAGAGGGTCGGGGTGAGAGGTGGAGCCTCCCTTAAGGGTAAGGGAGGACGGGTGGGTTTTCGAAGAAAATTATAATAACCCCCTCCTATCATTATCCTCAAACCAGTCCTTCAACGCTTCCTCGAAACTCCACTTAAACTCATACCCACAGTTCTTCAACTTCTCTCCACATATATTGGTAGAAATCTGTAGCTTCTTCACTCTCGCAGGACAAATACCCATAGGCGAACCAAGGAGCTGCGCCATTCTTGCCATCGGCATGATGACCCAGTTAGGGATGTCAGGCACGAATTGCGTCAAGCCAGTCACCTTCTTCATTGCCTCCACGATGTGCTGGATGGTATAAGCAGGCTCAAAGCAGCAGTTGTATAGCTCCACCCCATGCTCATGATGCTCCAAGCGATAGAGCATGAAGCGCACCAACTCCTTCACATAGATACACGCCTTGATGGTATCCTTTCTGCCAGGATAAGCAAACTTATGTCCACGGATAGCCCAATACAGCCGAGTGAAGTTACCATTCTCACCCTTACCGAATACCACACCAGGGCGAACGATGGTAAGCTGACGATTCTTCGCATCACCATTCTGCCAAGCCTGATGAATCTTCTCTGCCACCAACTTCGAGATTCCGTAAGCCGTATTAGGTGTTGGGAGAGTCGTCTCCTTCTTCAGTTCCTCAGCCGCACCGTATGGAGCGATGCTCGAAGTAAACACAATCTTCTTGATGCCCCACTTCTCCGCAAAAGCCACCACATTCTCAGCTCCTCGGATATTCGTCTCAAAATACTCATGGTCTTCATGCCCAGGAGTGCGATGCACGGCAGCGAAGTTAAATATGACATCATCCTCCGTAGGAGTAAACGGCAAGTTCTCGATAGGCTTGCGGATGTCATACTCGATATAGGTGGACTGCAATTTCTGTCCTTCACGCAAGGCAGGTTTGTAGTCCTTCACCACAGGGTTAGGCGTGCCCGGCTTCACGATGTCGAGGTTATACACTTGAGCATTAGGATAACGCTCCTTAATCAAATTGGTAAGATGGGTACCGATAAAGCCAGTACCGCCAGTGATAATATAATTCATTTTCAGTTGTATTTATCAGTTAATGATTTTCTTGTATATGTCTTCCAAAGCCTTGATGCGGTTATTGATAAAGAAGTCAGACTCAAAATAAGCACGAGAGTTCTTCTCCATTTGCTTACGCTTCTCATTATCTTCAATCAATTCGTTCATCTTCTCCACAAAGACCTTTTCCTCCAAAGGCAGAAGATAGCCGTTATAGCCATTCTTCACACAGTCCTTGTTGCCTAACACATCGCTTGCCACAACTGCCTTGCCGAGCGACATTGCCTCAATCACAGAGATTGGCAATCCCTCATAGAGCGAGGTCATAAAGTAGAGCATACTGCCATTCACATACTTCAACGTCTCCTCATGGCTCAACCAAGGCAAGAGATAGAACGTATCATCCATGTCATACTGATGAATCAAAGCCTTCATGTCATCGAGCATTGGCGAATAGAAGCCAACGCCCAAGAGGTAAAACTTGATGTCAGGATGTTTCAGATGGATGCCATGCGCCACCTCTACCATAAAGAGCGGATTCTTCTGATAGGAAGGACGCCCGATGGAAGTGATATATCGCTCACCAACCTTTGGCACTGGATTGTCTGCATTTTCCTTCCCAGAATTCTGCGAGACACGTGAGATTTCTAAAGCTGCATCAGGCACTGCATTATTCCATGCAAAAGCCTTTTTCTCCTTGAATCCCACAACCTTGATACCCAACTCTCTTTCAGAACCAGAGCAAGCCAAGAGACAAGAGTTCAACTTGGCTATCTTCTCCAACATGAGGAATATCTTTTTCTTCTTGGCTGACTCCGCCGACAAGAAAGAAAAGGCATGAGCCGTATAAGCCACCTTGGTACCAGTCAAGAATGCTGCAAATCTTCCAATCACACCACCTTTGGCACTATGGCAATGCACCAAATCTGGTTTTTCCTTACGGATGATGTTGACGGCTTGCATCACCGCCTTTAGATCCTTAACAGGATTCAAGGCTCGATACATACAGATACCGTATGTCTTCACCTGCTTGCCATGCCTCATGTATGGCGCACTGTTATCATCAGCACCATTTACGATGACAAACTCAAAGTCATTACTTGCCAAAGCCACAGTATTACGCACGTAAGTATCTATGCCACTCTTAAGGTTTCCAATATGAAGGATTTTCATGCTGCCACCCTCCTTTCTTCATTTTCAGAAGCGACAGCACAACCGATAAACACATAGGAGCAAACTTCATTATTTGCAGTTAGCTCATCACAGAGATTTGCCCCCCCAGAATTTAATTTGAATATCATATCGTATTGATTTTGTAAATAAATTATTCGGTTTTCGATGAAGAATTCCTTCAAGAACAAATCCCTTGAATCCTTCTCCATTGACATTCTTAACTCATCATGATTCACAAGTTGGATGATTTTCTCAGCATATATCTCAGCATCCAATGGCAAGAGAAATCCATTCTCGCCATCTCGCACACAATCCTTATTTCCTACTACATCACTTGCAATAACAGCCTTACCATTCGCCATCGCCTCAATCACAGCCAATGGCAAACCTTCGTAAAGAGCGGTGGAAATATAAAACAATGATTTGCGAACAAACTCTTGGCAATCAGCATGATTAATCCAAGGTTCCAATTGGATGTTATCCTCCAATCCCAATTCTTTCATTTTTGCTTTCATCGCCTCCAATTCAGGCGAATGATAGCCAACACCCAAAAGAATAAACTTCAGATTGCAACCTTTGTCTTTGACCTTTTTAATGACATCAAGCAAAAACAAAGGATTTTTTTGATAACAAGGTCTGCCAATATAACAAGCGTATGGTTCAGAAAATTCAATTGGTTTTCCAACTTCAAGCGAAGCATCAGGCACGGCATTGTGCCAAGCCAAAGCATGATCTTGTCGATACCCAACATCTGTTATTGCCATCTGTTGCTCCGACTCAGAACAAGCCAAGACGTAAGTATTAAAGCGAGTCAGCTTCTCTATCATCAAGAACACCCACCGTTTCAATTTCGACGGAGTACAGAGATAAGAGAAAGCATGAGGTGTATAGAATGTCTTCACGCCCGTAATCCATCCTGCCGTTCGCCCAATGATTCCACCCTTGGCACTATGGCAATGTATCACATCAGGTTTTTCTCGCCTAATAGCCTTTACAGCTTGCATCAATGCCTTCAAGTCTTTGAATGGATTCAAGGATCGATACAGGGCAATGGGGATTTCCCTAACCACCTTGCCATTTCTTACAACTGGCTGATGCTTATCTGCTTCGCCACAAACAATGACATACTCATTATCCTCCACCTTATTATATATAATAGAGTTTCGGATATAAATATCCAATCCGCCAATCATTTGGCCGATATGTAAAATTTTCATAATAAAAAATCGAGAATATATAATAATAAGTACAATAAGCCCATAAGCAATGGAAGTTATTCCATCGCCTAAAAGCTTATTATAATCAATTAAAAATTTCTTAACCTATGTGTGTTGTATTTCTTGGTATCAGATTTTAAGCAAGTGCTTGAAATTACTTTGTCCCTACCATTATTATGCAGACAAAAGAAATGGTAGAATTACACACAAGCCATTTGTGGTTTTGAAACTTTTCCAAAAGCTCGCTCCCTCACAATCTGAGGCATATAAGAGTTTTTCTGCATGACACCACCAAGCCCAAGCTTGTCATATACCATGCCACCAACACCAGGGATAACAGCACCAGTACATTCATCCCTCTCATCATCAATGGCAAAAGCACAATAAGAGAATTTAGAAGTTATCTCTTCAGGGAATTCTGCCTCAAGATTACTCTTGGCATCCTTATACATGACAGGGGCAGCAATGATAATCCGCTCGGTTCAGCGTTTACATAGCATACTCCACCTTACCAAAGATTGTTGTTACAGGATGTAATGAATACAAAATAGCTTTTTTATCTTCATCGTAAGTTTCAGAAAGAACCAATCTATCAGACTCCTTTTGTCTCAGTTTTCTTAACTTTTCCTCACATTGAGAACGAAAGACATCCTCAGACACCTTTATTCTATCTTGCTTAGATGCAAACAAGTCATGGAGATTATCATTATCTACATACCCCACAAATTTTTTCAACTTATATTTAGCGTCTCTCGGTTCACCATTTACGATATGGAAGACCAATACTGGATAACGAGTAATTCCGTTCTTCTCTTCATCCTCCATCGCCTTCACGTAAATACGTTGTCCATCGTAGATGTTATAGTTTTGCATTGAATTACCGCAAACTATCATTTGCATATCTTTGCTTACATCCTTTTTTACCCCATTTATTAAAATGCGAGATGGCATATAACCAAAAATACGCTTTATCTCCTTACATGGCTTAGTAACTTTACCAGCTTTTACGACAGGCAAAGACTTGATGTTCAAAAACAAAAACACCAGCATCCCCACAATTGTAAGGAAAAAAACTATTGCAAACAATGTAATATTCATATATTTTCTCTTTTCAATGAAACATTGTACATCACATCCCATAGATACAATACCATAGCCATAATCATTGGAAAGATATGGCTACTTGCCACATCAAGCATCTCTTTTCCTTGAAACAAGAAAGCAGACTCTTGCCCAATGATGCCATAGAAAGTAGCTACAAAAAGAGCCACAGACCATAGGGTGCAATATATTATTTTCTTTGCCATATTCATTTTTTTGCTTTCAAAGGTACACATTCTTTTTATATTTTCAAAAACTTTTGGTGTTTTTTAACCGTAAAATACTCATTATCACGTATTTTTTATGGAAAATCCTTAAAGAACTCTTTAGTTTGAAGCCTTTTAATTTCATCCTCTCTATATTGATACCAATCTCTGAAAGCATTGTTCATTTCCAATTCTTCATCAGAAGTACAAAAAATATTCATTTGATTATTCTGATACAACATGGAAGTCCGACCATGATTCATTTTATGAAGAGTACGCATGATCAGACAAACAGCCATGCACATACTCAATATTAGACATTTCGGGTAGTTCAAACTGCCTTGCTACCCTATTCAAATCAGTGTAATTGAAAGAATAAATCTTACTGAAAGCTGAGTCTTGACAAACCAAAGAAAAGATTTTTGCTGCAAACGTATCCGACTTTACATTCTTCTTTTGTACAAATTGCAAATACGATATCATTGACGCAACAATGATTCTAAAATCATAAGCATCAGTTTCTGCTGTCTTTGGTATCAAAGACTTATAAGCAGGATTTGTTTTAGCAGCCTTTAGAACATAGTTCGCAAGTTCACCCTCTAAGTCAAACCATTTTTCTATCTGAGACTTTTGGTTTAAATATTCATACAGCTGACTATGCAAATTCTTTGGCCAGAATTCGCTCTTAGCAAAGTCAGAATATCTTGTATTCCTACCTAAATCAAGATCAAAGCCATTACCTATAATCAGCAAACGTTTTGGTATTCTCTTTTCTTCCATAGTCTTCATAAAAATTAATTTTCAATCACAACATCATATTAATTTCCTTTTAGAAACTGTTCTTCAAACAAGCCCTTTATCCTCGGAGCACAAATGGCAGTTTCAGATAATATTTCTCCCACTTTTCTGCCTTTATTATTAGTAGTAGAATCATCGACTTGCATTTGGATTCGTTTCCAAATTCCATCAAGTAAATCATGAAGTTTGAATAAAGCTACGCCATCAAATTTCACTTCATACTTTTTCAACAGGTTATGCATCATAATCAGCACACCCAATCCTCCATCAGACATCATATCTAATTTATCATCGCCTAAGGATAAGCCTTTAAGCAGGTTGTACTCACTATAACATTTTTCACAATACATTACCATTTTCTCTAGTTGCTTTTTCAGTAAGCCAGGACAAGTTAAAGATACGCTTTGCCTTATTTCCAAATCCTCCAATTCGCAAAGAATACGTACTGTTATCGCCAAACTATTGATAATAGACAGCAAACTAATCATCCTTGTAGTTTTATTCAATTCTTCAAGCTGTTTTTTAGTTGAGTTCTTTTGTTTTTCAATTTCTTCGACCAATTTTACCTTTAGATTATCCATCTTATCTTGTACATCAGAACTCATTCTTTGAGTTTCGGTTTCAACTTTTTCTTCCATCTGCTGTGTTTGAGTACTAACATCACTTTGCATTTGCGATATTTTCGTCTCTAAACTTTCAGACTTTTCATCATAATTTTCCTTGACAAAATCTATCTCTCGGTTGAAGTTGATGTTTTGATTGATTCCTATAACTATCGGCAGCATGGTACAAATGGCAGCAATCACAGCCAACCAAATAGCTACATTTTGTTCCGCAGCAGCACTTTCAGCTTTTAGAACTACCTGTTCTTGCTTCATTATAGTCTGCCACTGAGCAAAAAGAGTATCAAGCTGAGCATACTTGCGCAAAGTATCATTTTTCATCACATGCTTTCTCAAATTGAGTTCCAATGCATAGCTACTTTGTAACTGCTTATTATAATCAGGAGCATCTTTGATGCCTATCACAAAGACTAAAATTGCCCCAAACACCAGACAAACAACTAAAGTCAATACAACATAATATATGTTAGACTGATTGGTCACTTTGGCCTTTCCTTTATTATTTTCCATTATCTATTAATTTTTTGCAACAAATTCAAATAGCACTCATTTTGCATGTCATTCTCCACATACTTATCTCCAGATATTGTTTGAACCAAATCCTTTTCAAGTAATCTTGACATTATAGAATTAGTAAAGAATTCATCTTTATTAAATCTAAGGGTTCCCAAGAACTGCTCATCATGTGTTAAAAATATAACCTGAAACAGCCCTTTATCACCCAAGTATAAGGACGCCTCTTTTTCCAAAACTTTAAAGAAGTTATACAATTCTGCCTTATTGCGATAATCATTAGCATAAAATATATCGTCAAAGACAAAAGGAAAACGGAAATTATATTCCTTCATTGCCTTAAAATTGAATGCGGCCAATAAGCAAAGAGTAAACAAACGAAATCTGAATGTATTGAAATATTTATTGACTGGTATCCCATTCACAGATATATCAATTCCAAAGTTTTCAAAAACAGAACCAAACATTCGTCTTTTAAATACTAACTTTTCAGTCTTAGCATCTATAAATTTATCTTTCAAAGTTTCTACAACGACATTCATAAATTCGGAATCAACATAAGCATCAATAGTAGAAGCCAATTCTTTCTCCAATTGTATTTTAAAAGTCTTCAATCGTTCTAACAAGTCTGAAATATTCAGAATGCCAGCACTTTTACCATAGAAAGCAAATGTTGAACGTAAATCCAAGAGATAATTCACTTTGTTACTAATCTGCTCTAACGGTATAATTTTTGTACGACAATGATTCAAAATGATCTTTAAAGATTGCATCATATTTTCCACTTCGGACAATACATCCTGCATTGACAATTTTGGACCTTTGAAAATATTAGGCAAATGCTCATCCGGATCTATATATCTGCTCCTTCTATCAGTTCTATACTGACGATACAATTTATCGATATTGTTTCTAAAATCATTGAGAGAAGATATATAGAGAATATCATCGGGAATAATACCTCGTACTTTTATAAGTAACTCCTCTACAGAATATTCTTCCTTTTGCTCAAATAAAGAGTTTAGTTTTTCATAGAAATCTTCTATAACATCTTCCGCATTAGGAGTTAACACCAAACAAGCATCACTAATAAATGTCTCTGTATCCTTACGTTGCCGTGCATAATCAACAGCTAAATTCCCATCAACCTGCTTCAGCTTTTCACAAACCTCCTCATAAATACTTTTGTCTTTTCCATCATGACGATAAGCCCCATTCAAGAAGCCTAAGATATCTTCCATTTCCAAGGCATAACAGAAAAATGGCACCCAGTCTGCTTGATCATTTCCCTTGTCAGATACCATAAACTTAGAAAGTTCATAAATGCTGTTTTCCGAAAAGAAAAAACGATGTACGTCATGCTTTGCAATATCCTTAAATTTAGAATTTTCCAAATCATATTTACCATTCATCGTAAAGACTTTTACTTGAGGCTTTGCATCTATCGACCTATGCACAAACCATTCCAAATCTTTAATACCACGATAATCAGCCTCTCCAATCCTATCAGTAAAAACATATTCCATAGAATTGAAGAGCGAACTTTTTCCCGATCCGTTTCCACCTAACAAAAAGAGATTTCGGATTTCATCTTTCTGTATTTTTTCATTGTATTCACAAAAAGATAAACCATAATAGTCTGCTTGTGCCTTAGGCATATCAAACTTACGATAATTATTTATTAGCAAATAGCGAAAACGATAATCATTTGGAATATTAGCAGAATTTACTTGGGGTGAAAGATTTGATGCAGAAAGCACATATAGCATATTTTTAATTTTTCCTATCAAATCTGAGCAACCTCCAGGATATAAGCTTAAAGCTTTATACAAATTCTCTAAAAAATCCTCATATCCATCACCTAACGCATTTGCCAACAATTTGCGTTTAAGGATGTTCATTGCAATATTAAAATTTAAAATTCAATAATTCACATAAGCGAGAACGTAAGTCATCCTCATCTATATTGACCACATTTTTATAAGAGCCATCAAAATGTAACCATTTATAACATTCGGTTCCATCTGAAAAATGCCAATTATTACCATCAACCAAACTCAAGAATATATCATATATTTCTTGATCAAAGAACTGGTCCACTTTTCCAGAATGGTAATAATACCACAAATTCAAGACTGACAACAAATAAATATAAGTCTCTCTGTCTGCTTTTTTATGCCACTTTGACAACAAGTAATTATACAATTCCCCCTTGAAACTCTCATTGATATTCCTTGATAGAATCTTATCTAAAGAACGTACTTTTCTAAAAAAAGTCATCAGACACCAAGAGTCACATTCTATAATTTGCTCTTCATCAAATATAGAAGAGAGTACAAACTCTCTCAACACATTCTTAGCCTTTACTTTCAAATCGATAAAAGAAATATAAGAATCCTCATAATACATACCATTTAGTAAATCCAAAAGGACTTCACTATAAGAGCGATTATCTGTATCTATATATGACACAAAACTAAAAATTTTGTTCAGAGCCACATGCATATCATTATCTAAAGAACAGCCTTTAGATAAATTTTCAACATACGCACTATTTGATATACTTAAGAATTTAAATCGATCCTCTATTAGTATTCCATTATCTTCTGCATATTGCAAGATTGAAATCTCTTCACCATCTACCATCACGTTCATCTCATACATATAACGTTCCAAATTAAAAGATGGATGCAAAGGTAAACCAAACAACTTCTCTGGCAAGATTCTCTTCTCCGAATCCTGCTCAGCAAAATACACAATAGAAAGAATAAACTCTAAGACATCACGCATCACATAGTTTCTTCCCACCATGTTAAAATAATCCATGACGATAGACAAGACAATTCTCAACAATTGATCCTTAGCAACATCTTCATTTTCACCAGAGCGAAACAAACGTTTCCAAGAAGAGAAAATTCCAAATTCCACTCTCACGTAATTTGGTACTATCGAGCCTCTATCTATTCTTTGGTCTATATTTTCATGAATAACGTTCAATAAGTTGCTCTCATTAGAAACACGTTCCAACCTTTCTTTGATTGAAGCATAACTTTCCCCGAAGCGCAATCGTGAATAGTTTTCATAATTAGCCTTTCGAGATGGTATCTCTACCTGCCAATGCATGGCACTAAATATGCTGGAAATCATGAGCGACACATTCTCAGTCTGACCTTTACGCAAATTATCCAAAGCTATTTGCTGGTTATAATTTATCCAATAAGCATCAGGAATAAAAGCATCTTTACTCTTTCCTATATTTAACGCAGCACCATTAAGCGTAAAGCTCTGAACATTCTCTAATTTAACCAATAAAGCATTGGCAAGCACTTCTCCAAACAAATAGATCAAGTCATTTTTATCTTGGTAAAATTCAACCTTTTCCGCATAACCATCCAAGGCCTTCAATAGAGATTCTTTAAGAGATAAAAAATGACCATAAGACAAAAGATAATTAGTTGCCATCACAAGGCTTTTCGTCTTTTGATATTCATATTCTTCATCATTACCATGTCCAACCTTAGCATATAACATTTCCAATATATCCTCAAATTCACCCGTAAACATACGGTGATTTCGAGCAATAAACTGTTCTGGAATGGTATAAGGTGCGATAGATGCGATGCACAATCTATTACCTCTAACATAAAAACGCAACTTCGAGAAATCAGGAATCATTCTCCCATATTCCTCGTGGGCAAATCGGTAGTCAGTACGATAGGTATAAGAGAAGAATATCTTATTACACTCATGGCTATAATTCTCCACCTTATAATAATGAATATCATCCTTATTTATATGGCAGGCATCTGATTCAATTTCAGACAAATTCACCATGATTGAATCAAGCATTTCCTCTGTTATATCATGTTTCAGATCAATATATACTATAGGATATTCTACATCGTATGGTTTTCCTAACTCTAGAAACTTAGAAATGACTGAATCTACGAAAAAAGGAAGCTCATTTTGCTCAATGATATTATTATTGCTAGATAAATGACTTTTTATCACATCAGACCTCAAAGCCTCAGTCGTAACAACCAGAGGCTTTGCTTCCAATAGCTTCCAATGAGAATTGGCTGAATCCAACAAAGACAACACCTTTTCAAAGGTTGTACCATGATAAATTGCCTCGTCTAAAACAACACATCGATGCTCTTCTACCATATCCAAAAAAGGCAATGCAAGTTCTGTGATGACAGGTATGCCACCACCACACTGCTTTCCAAGACTCCATTCCAAGAGTCTTGGTGCCTTTCTTGATATTGCAACACAAAGATCCATTCTTTCATTCAAAATGCTATTCTTCCACTCTTCAATGAGCAGATTTAGCTTTTCAAAATTATCAAGAACTATATTTTCCTGTTGCTCGTTTCTATATATAAACATTTGCTTAAATTATAAGCGAATGCCATGCATTCATTATACTCGGTTACAAAATTACAACTATTTTGCGAAAAAGCAAAATAATTAATAAGTTTTTGCACGCATTTTATTCCAACACAGACAATTATCTCAACAGCCTTCCAATAATTGCTATCAATAAGTTCGATCTTTTGGTAAATAACTTATAAAACAAAGAATTAGGTGACTTCTCACCAGAAGGCGAAACATTTCCACCATGTCGTCTATAACACATCAACACATCTGGAAGAAAAGCATACTTGAATTTCAGCATTCCCATCATGCCAATCCAATAATCATGCCCTTCTATCTTGTTAGGAAATGGCAAGCAATAATCAAGTACTTCTCTTCTAAATGCCATACAACAACCTAACCATCGAGTTTTCCACAAATTCATTAAGAAGGAAGAACTACCATGCATACCAGAATAATATGTATGTCCCATAGACTTGCCTTCTCCATCAACTATTTCTGCATCGTGAATTACCAAAGCGTACTTTTTCAATTGCTCTATAACTACAGCAACTTTATTGTCTTTCCAATAGTCATCTTGATCAGAAAGAAATATATAATCACCTTTACATTGCCTTAAAGCATTCTCAAAATTCCCGATAAAACCATGTTTACCCTTATTCAATAATAGTTTGATACGAGAATCGTTATAAGATGATATGATAGAGCAAGTATCATCCCTACTTCCGTCATCAGAGATTACCAACTCGTCATTCTCACCTAATTGATGCAAGATGGAGTCTATTTGCTCTTTCATGTATTTTGCCCCATTATAGGTGGCCATACAAACACTAATCATATAATTTTTATTTTAAATTCTATCTTCCCCCAAGGAAAAGATAATCTGAATATTTATTTTTACTAAATAGCCACGAAATTCCTACACTATATACAAAAACAGGAATGAGTATTACCCCCCCCCAGACTGTGAAAAAACCTAGGGTTGAGACATTTTTGAGGTCTGGAGAAGGCATACGAGCCCCTCTAAACAGCCAAATACGACTGCTCATAAAATCTTGATTTCTGATAAAGTTCATAATTGAAGTGCTCAAATCGAGCGGAAATTAGCTTTGGAAGGTCTATTTTTGGAAGTTGGAGAGCCTCCTTTCTCTCCTTACGCCATCTTTGCGACCAATTGTGGTACGCCAAGCATAGAAATGGCTCTACGCATATTATAGGACATACAGATGAGTGCCATTTCGGCCTCCACCTTAACCTTTGATTTCAGTAAAAAGTAATAAGAGCCCAACGTTCTCTTCATCGTTCCAAAAGGATGTTCCGACAAACATTTCCTTTGAGACATCTTGTTCATGTCCAAGTGAAGCGTGTAAGTGACAACCTTCTTGACCACGACCTTCCTTTCCATTTTCATGTCTGCAGGAAGTTGCTCTGTCCCTGCCTTCTCCGTGTCATCCACCTCATAATTCTTGGCCTCCTTTATCAAGGTGTCCTTGCTAAAGTCTGCCTCCTTGAATTTTGCCGTGGTACATTTACGAGAGCAATTTTTGCAAGCAAGCTTGTTGCAATAGCGTATGTTGCCATTGCTCTTCGTTGACTTCTGTCTCAAAACCTGACCTTGTGGACAATACACCAAGTTTCTCTCGGCATCCCTGACAAAGTAGCCCCTAAGTGCCAAAAGGCGCATCTGCTCATCAGACATACTTTTCAGTTCCTTTGGTGTGACACACTCATAAGTCTTGCGCTCGACAATTTTCGGAGTGTCCAGAATGCCTGCATATGCCACCGGTATCTTGCCTTCAAACATGCCTCCAAGTCTTTTGGGTCTTTGCTGTTAAGCATTTCTTCTGTTATCTCGGCCTCCACATATTCAAGTTCCACGGTAGCTTCCGACTTCCCGTCTCGTTGGATGACATTGGGAATAATGCCTGCTGCCAATGCATCACCCATGTCTGATGGGTCTTGATATCCCTTGTCTGCCACGGATTCCGTGATTCCATTGTTCAGCTCTTGCTTGGCATCGGAAATAGTCTCGGTTATTTCGCCATGGTCTGTTGGGTTGGTTGTCACATTGAAGGTCGCTACGAGGTGACTTCCTGCCTCGACTGCCGCTTGAATATTATAGCCTACATTGAAGCCTTCGTTGAATTTCATCAGCTTCGCATCAGGGTCTGTGAGGGAAAGCTGTTTCTCGCCACTTTCTTCCAATTCCTTGCGATAGCCCTCGTACCTTTTCTTGCGCTCCTGGACTTCGGACAACTTACGTTCAGTTTCCTCCTTGCTTAACTTACGGTCGTCATTGAAATCATTTTGATCCAAGTCCTCCATATATTGTTTCTCATGCTCCTCCAGTCGTTTGATGCGGTCGTCAAGCTTGTTGAGTGTAAAATTACGGTCCTTGGAATTTACGGCCTTAAACTTACTGCCATCAATCGACAAGTAGGAATGGGTGAAAAGACCAAATGAGTCCAGTTGCTTGTTCAGTGACTTGAACAGTTGCTTGAGTGCTTTCTTGTTGTCTTTTCGGAAATCTGCTATCGTATGATAATCTGGAGTTAGCTTGTTAATAAGCCACATCACCTCTATATTGACCTTGCACTCTCGCTCTAATTTGCGAGACGAGCGAACGGAATTGAAATAGCCATAAACATACAGTTTCACCATATCACGTGGATCGTATGGTGGGCGACCGCCTTTCTCGGGAGCTTCCTGAGATATATGATTGAATCCCAATTCATCGAGGTCTTGGCTGTCTACGAACGCATCTATGTATCGAACAGGACTGTCCTGCTCGATATACTCATCCAAACAAGGTGGAAAAAGTACGTATTGTCGTCTGTCTTCTCCAGTTTTTATATACTTCATAAAGTTATGCTTTTGACTCTCCAAAATTACAAAAAATATCTGAGATAGCCAAAAATGTTCCGTTAATAACATCTAAGATTTCAAGACTTATTAGAGACTACTGGTTTTTAGACAGTCTCCCCCGTAATGGTATTGGATATTTTCTTGGATATATATCCAAAGACATATAATGCTGATACGGAAGATACTATCAAGAAAACAACATCTTTGTATTGATTGGTATTTAAAGCAACCGAAGGTGTCAGAACCGTATATTGAAAAAACACTAAAACTGTCATCAGTAGCAACAAGTTATTGTCAAACTTCATTTTTACCCTACCTAACATTTGCCCTACACACATCAAGACAACGGCACTAAGAGTATTACTAAATTTCGGAATATTTATTTCAAAAACATCTCGCAAAGCTGCTGACATGAAAGCCAAGCTAAAGCAAATTGCAAAACGAATCGTGTTCTTGACTATATCATTATAATTTCTGAATAACTTAGATACACATATTGTTATCATCGAATATAACAACAGCCCCAAGAAAAGTGAATCAACGAACCACATAGCACCTGAGAATGGTTCCCTTTGAGTAAACAAAAATTGAAAACCTATATGAGATAACATTTGAAAAAATGTAAAATCTCCAAGAATGCCATGATGATAGTAGACATCACCATACAACCAACCTATTTTAAAGAATATGTTATGCAGAAGGACAAAAGGTATATAAACATACATTGCCTTGAGGTATAAGCCTGTGATTTTCCCCTTAGCGAAACTTTTAAAAGACAAAAGTTTACTATCTTTTAAGAACCATCCACTAACAACAAAGAAAACTGCCACATGCCACAAGCCTCCGAACAAAGAATTTGTGTTTAGAACGCCATTTCTTGGAAATGCAAAATTAATATGAAGCAAGACTACTGCTATCATAGCAAAGCCCTTTATCATATCAATAGTAGAATCTCTATGCTTTAAAGAATTTATTTGACTAACTGTATCCATTTCGAAGTTATTTTTTCTAAAGAGAATTCATCATTAACGTACTTTGAAGCCTCTGATATTTGCTGCGCAAGTTTTTTATTTTCTATCAATGATTTCATAGCAATATAGAGTTCTTCTTTGTTTCCAACGTGGGTCAAGATACCACTTGCCCCATTTTTTATTACCATGGATGCGCCTCCAACAGGACAATCTGTGCAAATACAAGGCAAACCAATGCCCATAGCCTCCAACATTGAATTAGAAATACCTTCATAGTCAGATGACGAGACATACATATAAGCTTTTGACATAATGGAATGAATGTCTTTTGCAAAACCAGGCAAAGAAATTGAGTTTGACATATTCTTTTGTGATATATAACTCTCCAGTTCTTTTCTGAGTTCACCTTCACCATATAAAGTGAGGTGGTAATCTGGATATTCTGCATGAATCTGAATAAAGACATCTATCAGTAATGGAAGATTCTTTTGTTCTGTTAAACGAGCAGCTGTTATTATCTCCTTAGAGTCAATACCATTCCAAGTAGGCAAATTGGAAGTAATCGGGTTTTGAATGATAACCTTTTTAGTTTTCACTCCATACATTTTTTCCAATAATTCTACAGCCATCGGAGTTTGACAAACCAATATGTCTGCTCTGTTATAACAGAAGTTGCGAACTTTCTTTTTCCAGTTCTCTACTGGCTCAAATCTAGGATCGTTTCTTTCTGAATCAATAACTTTTAAGCCAGTAAAACCACTTAACTTTTTTGCCAAATAAACATATCCTGCCATGATTGGTCCAAAAGAAAAGATAACATCAGGTCTTTCTTGCTTTATGACTTTCGCCAAATTCCATATTTTCAGCCAAGCATTTTGTAAATGCCCTTTTCTGATGTCTGCCAATAAATGAAAATGAACCTGACTTTTCTGCATTTTGTAATTGTTCTCGTCAGAAAAGACACAGACATGAACTTCGTTCTCTTTATCTTGCGCCAGACCATTAATGATAAGAGAGGCAACTCTTTCTGCTCCTCCATTTCCAAAGTGGTCTGTTAAAACTATTTCTTTCATTCAAAAAACTTTAAAGAAAAATACTAAATAGGTAATTGGAGCCATTCACCAATAATATAATCCCATTCATTTGGTTTAAATGGACTAACACCACCTCCAGGGAAGAAAGTCAACTCACCAAAATAGATTTCACCATTTATATTATAAAAGTCTACTCTCACAAAAGGAAACATTTTTGACATTTGACTGGCAAAAGATACCATTTTTTCAAAATGTATTGGTTTTGTTATCTCTTTCTTTGCCCAAGTATGACCTTTTGTAAATGGCAGATGTTTAAAGTTCATGTCATAAAAATCAAAATGAACTCCATGTTCTCTATCCGTGGCAACTTGTAACATTTTTGGCATTCCATTGAAACAGAAAAATTTATAATCTTTCAAGTCAGAACCACTTTCATCTACCATAAACTCCTCTGCAATTATTCGAGGTTTAACATTCTTATATGGATACTCACGATGCTGCCAAAAGAAATTTTTCTGCAAATTATGCTCAAGTCGCTTTTTTGCCTTATCTTTATCAAAAGTATCAATATTCTTACAAATAACAACACCTCCTGAATCATGTGTACATTTAAGAACAAACTTTTTAGGCAATTTTTCAAAATCAATATCACCGAAATTGTCCCATACTCCTAAAGTATGAATGACTTTTATCTCAGGGAAATTATCTACAACCCACTTTTTCACAATGTTTTTATCAACCAAATCTGTTAGAATAGAGTTGTTTGTATGAATTTTTAGCCAACATAACTTCTCATTAAAAGACATCTTTCCTTTTTGAGGAGAAAGATTTGGCCACTTTCTCATAGCATGATAAAAATCCCACTTAATGTATTGTTCATCATTTCTCATCAAAAATGGATATCGAACAAGACATACACTTATAGCCCATGTAGGATTTGTCAAGAATCTAATTAATTTCGTAAAATCCATAGCTTAATTATTTCAAATAATTTAATAATACATTTTCTAACTGTTTCATATTTATACCTAAAGAATAGTTATTTAAGATATAATCACGAAGTTCTGGCTGTGCTTGCTTAGAGTTCATTGCCTCAATAACTCCTGTACCAATACTATCTATATCATATGGATTGACTAAAACTGCTCTTCCATTGTAGTACTCTTTTGGAGCCCCAATATTTGTAAGTACAATTTCGGCACCATAGACAGCCGCCTCTAAAGCTACCATCCCCACACCCTCAACAAAACTTGGTAGAGCAAAAACCTTTGCCTTTGAATAAACATCGCGAAGCTGCTTCTCAGTAAGCCACCCTAAATAAGATATGTTAGGTGCATCGCCGATCAATTTATTTAACCATTTTACTTGCTCTTCCCCATTTAAAGTACCACCAACTTTTAAATTGAAGCCGTACTTTTTTGCAGCAAGAATCAAATTTTTTACATTTTTTCCAGGATCTGCCAAACGGCTCATATGCAAACAAAAATTCTCCTTTTTCTCAATATTATTTTGTGGGATATCATCTAATCTCATAGATATCGGGATTATATGAACTTTTTTCACATCAACACCAAGTCCATCTACAATAAATTTTCTTTCATATTGAGATCGAACAAGAAACAAATCAAAATCTTTGCTGATTTTGTACAAATCATGCAATGGCTTATTAATTTTTAAGCGAAGAGAACCATAATATCTACTTCGAACCTTAAATTTCCAAAAAGGTCCATTATAATCGATTATTGGAGCACAAACAATTTTTGGATGTTTAAAACGTCGATAAAGACGATGATATTCTATTAACTGCTTACTGACTCCCAATAGAATTATATAGTCGAAACTATTGTAATCTATTTTCTCCCAATAATTAATTAAAACAGTCTCATGTCCCAACTCAGCCAAACCTCTTGCCCACATACGAGCTTGCACATTAATGCCAGCGCTATAATTTATACTAGCATTTACATTTTGAAAACCTATTTTCATTATAAATCTACTTTATTTTTTACCAATTACAATTCTTAAGGAAAACATTACTACTGCATAAATTATAATAGAATTTAAATTAGTTCGAGTAAAAAATTCCATTATAGTAAATATACCATTAGCATTAAGAAAACAAAAACAATACTTTATAAAATTCGTCATTACTGGTAATGGCATTAAAAGGAACGGATACCGAGCTATCGTAAATGATGACAAAACATAGAAAAAAACAATATAAGTCAAGAAAGCGACTATATAATACCAATATCCAAAAATATAGAGTCCAATTCCTGTTTCTCCGCCTACCTTATAGCCACGCCCGTATTTTTTTTCACCAAAATTAGATATAACCATCTCATCAACAATTGTTCCATGTATTGTTTTCTTCAAACCAAAACTACTTGTTACAAAAGATGGTAATTCATTAATCCAAAATTCCTTATAGTATTCTTGACCTCGGCGATTTGAAATTCCTGCAACCTCAGCATTATATAATGTTGCATCTAATACTCTTATATTACAAAATCTATCCAAAAATATATTATCTACATAATATTCACTCCAACTATATGAATTATCACCACCATTATCAGAGATAGCCAAATACGCTTGATATGCATTATGTAGCATCTCTTTGTCTTCATATAAATTCCAAATGCTACTTAAGACTTGTCCAGAAGATGCTCTATATTGAAGTTGTCTATTTAAAATCATAGCAGTTGCCAAATCTGCTAAAGGTCCAGTAACTAAATATCCCCCCAATACAAACAATATGGTAATTTTAGCAGTAAATACTTTTTTGTTTAAATATAAGAGTCTATATATATATAGCAAACCTATAGATGTTAAAGCATTAAAAATCAAAGCTCTTCGGGTTGAAGCTATACCTAAAGCCATTATAATAAGAATAAAATACTTTACATATTTTTTAGTTATCGGAGGCTTCTTATCACCATACATAGATTTAAAATATAGACATAATGGACATATCGACAAACTACTTAATACATTAAAAATAATATTCATAGAATTTCCAGACTCTGATAGATTTTCAACACGTTCTCTAAAGGTTAGCATGTTAAATATCATTGCAAAAAGTCCAAGAAATGCCAATATCCAAATCATCTTTTCTGATGGCGAATAAAAGTACCCTATAATCCTCCAAAACCTATTTAACAGATTATTTCTTCTATATAATAAGGATGTTGCAATCTTATACGCAACAACAACAACTGTAATAGACAAAAATTGATTATAAAATGTCAATTCTGGAACTTGAAATTGAAATGTTAATGGTTTATTTTCCAACAATGTTATAGGCAATGGCAAGAAAAAGTAGCAAAATCCATAAAAAGAAACTCCCATTGTTGCCAAAGGAAAACTACGAATATTATCTAAAGTTGCAACAAACTTAGAAACCAAAAAATAACCATAAACAAAACAGAGGCATCCTAAAAGATTTTCTTTTTGAGGATAACAAATACATTCTATAGCACAACTAAATAATAGTAGTATCCATATACAATAATGGATATAACCTATAGTTGATTTTTTATTTATGAAGTTCATTTCAAGCTATTTTTTTAATCGATTAAATAAATACGAATTACCCATTGCAAATAACTGCCAAAAAGATATGCATAACTCTTTATGAGCCTTATATGGCCAATACCAAGCATTATATACAACTTGACTTAAAATCGTTGACAAAATAAGTCCCCAAACACCTAAGTTGAAAGATGTCATAAAAACAAAAGCCAAAGCAAGTCCCAGCAACGAAGAACAAATAAAACTTTTAACATAAATAATTCTATTAGTACAAGAGAAATAAGAAGAATAACAATTTCTCAAATTTATCAAGTAGAAGCCAATTCCAATTCCTATTATGACATTTGTTTCCAAGACCATAGTTGGTTTAATAAAATTGACAATTGGTATTCCTATAAACAAAACCATTACTAAACCTATAAAAAAACAATATGTATAAAATGGCACTATTTTAGCCATTGTCTCTTGTATTTTATCTATTTGTTTTTTAGCACATTCTGATTGAAGTTCGGGTTGATAAACATGATATAGGACAGAAGACAAAGAGGCTAAGGCAGTTACGATCTGTACAGACAAGGAATAAACACCTGTATCTTTTAAAGGCAAATATAGAGAACATATTAGAATATTTGCCTGGCCACTTATGTATGAGCTCAATTGAATAACACCATCTCTCCACGCATTATACCATACAACCTTAAACAAGTCCAAACTATCTTTAAAATCGAATTTTACTTTATTGCCTGCTAATTTTTCCCCAATACCTTGATAATTATAGAACTCTCTTTTACTTAGGAATCGAAATACAGTACCATATAAGACATTTGCAATAGCTAAACCTAAAATTTCTAACCCTAAACATAAAAACAGGCACATAGCTATAATTTGCACAAATCTTGCTATAACCATATTTCTATTTGCTATTCCAATAGCACCCACTCCACGCAAAAAACTACCATAATAATTGTAATATAGGTTTAAGAAAATACCAATACTATATAATACCCAAGCATAAATATGCCGATACCCTACAAATTCACGACTTACATGACAAATATACCATGTACCCAAAGTTAACAATAATAGCAAAAGAATTGTTGATAGAACAAAGTAAATTCTTTTACATGTTAACAATATATTATACATCAATTTAAAATCCGTTGCTCCTTTCTCATCACCAACAGGGATTACTCCTTTCTTTTTAAGTTGTGTTACTCCGCACCAACAATATGTAATATTCCGCGCAAAAGTTACAGTAAAACCAAAATCAAATAATATTGAAATTGCTCCAATACTTACAAATACATACCATAATCCTAACGCCTCAGAATTGAGGAAATAAACTATTAGTGGCAAGGTTATTATATTACTTGTCAAAGATGTAAACGTTGACAAGTAGCTCCAAATTAAATCTTTCTTTTTTATATTTATCTCCATTTTATATTATTAAATAAAGAGTCCCAGCAGAGTTCTATGCCACAAACAGAAAAGTAGCTCATAAAATTGTCTATGGCACTTCTTCTGCTAGGTACTCAAATTTTACATATTATCTAAAAATAAAGATTCAAGACATTTATTTAAAGACGTAATATTCCATTTCAAATAGAAACATTACTACTCACATTTTTACAACAAGTCATAAAAATTATTCCAAAAAGTTTCTTTCATCTGATCTACAGGTATAGAACACTTTTGCGTTAGCCCCTCAATTGTTAACACCAAAGATTCTTTATGAGAAGTCATACTCCCAACAAAAGGACTATCCGTTTCAAGCAAAATTCTATTTTGTGGAACAACTTCCAACATTCGCTCTATTTTGCGAGATTTTAGCATTTTAATATTAACTGAAAAATAACAGCCTATTTTCACTGCCCTATCCAACAAACTTTCATCACCAGAATACCAATGCAAGATAGCTTTAAATGCAAAGGCATCGCCTAACACATCCAAAACTTCTTTTTCTGCCTTCCTTGAATGAATGGAAATGATTTTATTTTTGTCATTACGACATCTGTCCACCAATTCAGAAAAGAAAGATAATTGGTCTGCTTGATAGGTTCTATCTGTAAAATCCAATCCAACTTCTCCGATATAACGAGCATCGCTTAGTTTCTCCCACATCAAAGGTATGTATTTTTTGTACTCTCCGACCAATTCGGGATGAAAGCCTAACGCAGTTCTTATATATGAACTTTCATATTGTTGCTTTTCTTTCTCATATAGAATAGGAAGATTTGTCATGGCTATCGTATAAATCTTATTTGCATTGATTTCCTCTATAGCTGCCTTGACATTCTTCTGTAAGTCCAAATGAAAATGGGTATCGTACAATCTCATCATATCGTCTGTAAAAATTCAAAGAGTTCAAGTCTGCCTCGCTGATACAAATCAGCAAAAGCTTCCTTGTTACCATAGATTGGACCGTTCTTCTGTATTGCAAAATAGAAATTACAATGTTGAGCCAGACCCAATCTATATGATTTGAGATTGATAGAAGCTTCTTCGTCTTGATAATTAGCATCACGATAAATCGTACCATCATTTATCTTTGCTTTATAAATAGCGGCTCTTCGTATTGTACAAGGCAGACATACACCACAATGATTAGATGCGCTTTCTCCTTTCCACCGACCTAAGTCGGGATGTGAGCATGACATTGTCCATTTCAGATTCTCTTTCAGAAAATCCAGATCCTTGCACTCCAAGATCATTTCACCCTTTGTTTTAAACTGGAATGGATTAAACATCTTTACTTGAATCCCCAAATTATCCAATATCGTTTGAAGCAAACCGAGATAATAAGGATGTGTAGTTCGAGTGCTCAAACTACCTGCCCTATGTATGGTTAGAGGTATATTCAAGGAAATGACTCCATTCTCAGGAATACAGAGATTTACTTGATGTCCCATTCCTGATGCCAATAAAATGGCATGAGAGAAGAACATAAGCGACCTTGAACGTGTCGTATTCTCCTTTGATCTCATTGGAGAAGCATAGAACTGGAAAAAGTTTCGTCTTTCATACGAGAAATGTGATGTCAAGCAGTTAATCACCTTATTCTGATATACGCTCACTCCCTTACCGCCATTATAGTTTCCGATAAAAATTGGTTTGTTTCCTTCTTTCAAAAGATTGACAGCACCAATAAATGAGTCCAAACCACCTGACAACATACAGAACGTATCTGTATCATTTTTACCTCTCGTTTTTCTAAAATGCCAAAGATTCTTTTTATAGTTAGCCTCACCCTCTATATAATAAGGTCGCTCTCTAAAAGAGAATGTCCAGTGGTCTCCTGTAAGAAAATCCAAGGCTTTCTCCAATAGTTGCTTATTTGCATCCCACTTGGCTTTCTTTAGCACAGGCATTTCTATCACAAAAGAGCGTGTCCATCGGTCTGGCGAATCATTTCTTCTGACTTGACAATCCACATAGAACACAATGAGAGAAATATAAAACAAGTCTAATGCTTCATCTTGGAAAAAATGAGGTATCGTTAACAGTTGCCTTTTATTTTTCTTCCACAACGTATACCTAAACATTTTGGAATCCCATAAGCCTATTTCAGAATAACCTTCCTTTTCGAAAGAATCATTGCTTGATAACTTACAAATAAATCTTTCCATATCTACATTTTTTCTGCTTCTTGATAGCATGCTTCATACATGTCACCAATCACTTTGTTAATCTCTTCTTGTTTCACACCATCCTTGAAATATGTAGGAAGTACAGCGTCAACTATCGCATCTACATATTCCTTGATTTGAGTTTCCCCATCTTTTACTGCTTTAGCAGAATCACTTTTAGAAAATGCCCCATAAGTCATATCTCTTATGATTTTCTTGAATATATAGCACTTGACAAATTGGCTCAACAAAGTTTCCATGAGTTTCGGATTAATTGCATCAATAGCATCTTCCGAAATGTCTATGACTTCTGCTAATTCTGACATTGCCTCTGACAAAGAGTTTGTAACCAAGGAGTCTTCAAGATTATCTGCTGGTGGAGCCAAATATAACAAGACATCGCTCAAGACCTCCCTTACAGGTCTCTTCTCTACAGAAATACCAGCATCTTCTAACTTCCTTCTGACATCACTCGGTGTACCAGAAAACAAATAGTAGATGCCACCTGTTACTTGGCGAGCCTTGCGGTCTTGACGAGCTGCCTGTTTCGAGCCTCCTAATGCTTTTACATAACCCCTTACAGCAGACTTAACATCTGACCTGCTTCCTCCAAAGGACTTTGTAAAGTTTCGCTTAGCTGATTGGAAAGAGTAAGCTGTAGAATACTTTTCATTTTCCTTATCCTCTTCAACAGATGATGATTTGTCCATGGCATCATCTTCGTCAGAAGTATTTTCATCACTTTCTTCGGTAGCATCACCCTCCATCTGTCCTTCCTCCTCATCCTCAGCATCAAAATCAGAAGGAAGAAGAACTGAGCTTTTAGGCCCTTTATATAAACTTGAAGTTCCCATAACTTATTTCTTTTTCAAACTATTAATGATATTTTGCTGTTTTCCAAACTCTTCTCCAAAATATTTTTCCAATTCAGTTTTCTCTTCATCCGATATAAATTTTGTGATAGAATCAAGCATCGCAATCTGTGCTTTTGAATAGAATTTAACAGGAATAGACTTTAGTTGAGATATAGCCTCTGCCATCATGTCTTTGCGACTTATCACTTTCAAATAAGACTTAAACAAATCATTATCTATCTCATTCTCTTTCTTCATTTTTTCGTACAGAACCTTTGCTATAGTTTTATGCTCTGCCAAAGATAAGTCTTTTAACTGTTCTACAGCTTCAGTTCTATGAATCTCTGTCTTATCAAGTAACTTGTCAAGGCATATTCTTGCAGTTGGCGAAATGTTTGAAACAACAGACTGATTATAGGCAAAACGAGAACTTGAAAAATAATAATAATCTCTCAAATTTACTTCTGACAACTTACAATCAATCTTATTCCATTTTTTCAGCCACTCATCATTACCGTAGTCCTTGAACACAGTTGTTTCTTTACCTTTCTCGAACTTGGCTAATTCATCCTTGTTTGATGGATCAACAGCTAACTTATAAAATGTATCATAAAAATACTCTATCAGCATCAACTTAGCCATTACATCTTGCTTCAACTTGATACCTCTCGCTTTAGCCATATCAAGCCTCATGAACAATGTATTAAGGAAGCGTTTACACTGCCGAGGATTACCATTTATTTGCTTAGCCAGAACAGAAGATATTTGCTCTGAAAGATATAAAGCATCCCTACACTTATCTGCCAATTTAGGATTCTCTTTATTAAGCGAGTCATAAACCAGCTTTTCATAAGGCTTCAAATGATGAATATATCCTAATAACTCAGAGAACTCATCTTCGTTCAACTCTTTCTCTAAAAGTAGGCAGGATATGTATTGCTCAACTTCGTTTTCATCAAGAGCTGGAATATTCACAGGATATTGAATCACTTTCTCCATGTATTCCTTGCCTATATCAAGGTTGTTGCCAACCACTTCTTTATATTTAGTTCTTATGGCATATTCTATCAATCGTTGGTCTGCCCCAATCACAAAAGAAGTGCCTTTCGCAAAGAGGAACAAACGAATTGCCTCTATTACATCAAGTATGGTTTCAGGTGTACAACGATCAAGTTCATCCACAAAAACCACCAAATGCTTGATTTTGGTTTCTTTCAAAATATCAGCAAACTCTTTCTGGAAGTTCTTTATATCCTTGCGAATATTGTTCTCCGTCTTGAAAGAACGCAACACATCGGTGATTTCTTCCTCGCTAACAGCATCAGCTTTGCTTTTCAAAGCTTTGGTAATTTGAGCGATTGAGATTTCCGTTAAGCCAAGAACTCCACCTGTCAAGAAGTAGTCCAAACCATATCGGATACCTTTGCCTAATATCTTTTTGACATCAACTTTATCCCATAACTTCTTGACTTTATCCTTTATCTCATCAGATATAGTTTTCTCATCATGGATTTTCTCAAGAATCGTTCCACAAAGAGCCGTTTTTGCATCTTCATATCCCTCAAAAAGCCAACCATTGAATCTGACACATAGGATATCATCACTTTGGGACAGTTTCTTCTCTATCATTTTCATCAAGCTGGACTTTCCACTACCCCAATCTCCATATAAACCGATGCTGGAAGGAGATAATTCTTCATCAAGAACTATCTTTGTAACAGCATCTATAATATAGTCGAAATTCAAATAATCATCTTCTGTTTCTGAATCTTTCCACATTGTCATAAATATAAATTCTTATTATTTATACTCTTATACTATTGTGCTTTCTGAATTGATATTTCCTGCAAAAAGACTTTTCACAATTTACAAACTATTAAACAGTTCTTGCATTGCAGCACAATCTGCACTGGCTATAGCCAACAAGGAACCCATATCCTTGTCATTCTTATGCTGATTGCAATAATCCCTTACTTTAGAAAACTCAGTATTAACAAGATTGTCTATTAATCGTTTTGCTTCCGATAATTTTTCCTCACTTCTATCTCTCTTATAAGCATTAGCTGCATATTCAAAAATTCCAGAAGCTTTTGCATAGTTTTTTAGAATTTCATCTCTTTTTAACATAATTCAAAAAATTAATTGTTAGCTATCTATTTTTCCCGAATTTCTCGCAAGCCTCCTTATACGTATCGAGGCTTCCTATATCGAATCTACCAGCAATCATAGGCCAAGCGTGCATCTCCACCTGTTCCACCATATAATGAGCGAGATTGCCAGGGGCATCCTTACCACAACCGTTCTCTACGGAGTGTCTTACCTTCTCCAAGTCCTTCTTCAAGTATATATAAAAAGGTGGAACCGCCCAATGGCTCTTAGGCTCCTTTGGCTTCTCCGCCATGTTCAACACCTTCATGTTCTCATCCACCACGATGACACCCGTGCGCTGCAATTTCTCGATACTTGGCTGCTCATGGCACATGATGCAGGATGTCTGCTTTGCCTTGGCGAAATCCACAAACTCTTGGAAAGAGAAGAAGAGGATGTTATCGGCAGCAACCACCAACATGTCATCATCTATCTGCAACTTGTCCATCGCAAACAACAAGTCACAAACCGCTCCCAGTCGGGTCTCGTTTGTCTCCGTACCGTCATCTATAATGGTTATAGGCTTTTTGTAACTCTGCTTGGCACTCCACTCCTCAAAGATACTCGCAAACTTATGGTTCGTGATGATGATATGCTCATCAATATCATCTATCTTGTCAATGTCATCGAGCATTCTGCCCAATATCGTATTGTCGCCAATCTTCAACAATGGCTTTGGGAAGTTCTTCGTCAACTCGCCCAATCTTGTGGCATATCCTGCCGCTATCACTATATTCTTCATTGTAATTTATTATCAGATAAATTATTCAAGCAAGAATGTAAATCAACATTCAACACTTAACATTATTCCACGAATCTCGCTCCATCATCAGGCTTCACCCAATACACCTTGAAAGTCTTCTCATACTCTGGGAATTTCTCCAAGTACTGGCGAGTCATCTCTCTCTCCACATGATCTTTCTCCTTTGGATCCACCAAGGCGATGCAAGCACCCTTGAAACCTGCACCTGAGAATCGTCCACCATACACACCCTTCAAGCTGTGCATAATCTCATAAATGGCAATCAGCTCTGGAGAACCGCACTCATAGTTATGAATAGACGACTCGCAGGAGTCGAACGAGAGCTTTCCGAAGAGTTCCAAGTTACCTGTCTCCCAAGCCGTCACGCCCTGTCTTACTCGGCGATACTCCGAATAGAAATGTTCGGCACGGCGAGCGAAACGAGCTGGCATCTTGTCCTTGCATTTCTCATAGCTCTCCTTTGGAATATCACGCAAGAACGTCTTGTCGAATGCCTTCAAAGGTTGGTCGGCGTATGCAAGCAAATTCCAAGCTGCTGTCTTGCACTCATACACTCTTAGGTTATAGTCGCTGTTCACAAGGCTGCGAGTCAATCCAGAGAAAAAAATACCAATCTCAAACTCTGGCATTTCCGCATTGCGCTTGATGATACGGTAGTTGTCGCTGTCACAATCCAAGAACAGCAAACCGTCCTTCTTACCCAAGGCAATGCATGACTGGTCGAGCAAACCATTATTCAACCCGATATACTCACGCTCTGCCTCGGAAGCAATTTTCACGACCTCGAAAGGAGTCAGCTCAATGTCATTTGCCTTGGCAAAAGCCATCACGTAGGCGATGAGAACGGCGGCACTGGATGACAAGCCACCTACAGGAAGCGAACCCTGTACCACACCATTAATGCCGTACTTTAAGGCGAATCGCTTTCTCAGTGCATACTTCGCACCACGAGCATAATCGCCCCAGTGCATTTCTCTCACCAAGGTTCCTTGGGTCACATCGAAATCCACCACGCCATCAAAGGTGCGAGACTCTAAGTGTACCTTGCCATCCTCATTAGGCGTAAACCACAAGTCCACTCCCTTGTCAATGGCAAAACCCGTCACCAGTCCATGCTGATGATCCACATGAGCACCCAATGGACATACTCGATAAGGTGCAAAAATATGATATTTGAAATCCATGGTCTATCAACCAATAAACACTAAACATTATACATGATAATATCGGTGATACCACTCAGCAAATGCTCTCAATCCATCTCTCAAAGGAGTGGATGGTTTATATCCGAAGTCTTGTTCCAACGGTGTGGTATCGGCATAAGTCACAGGCACATCACCCGGCTGCATCGCAACCAACTCCTTGTGCGCCTCGAAGTCATAATCTTTTGGTAACACACCAGCGCGAATCAGTTCCTCCTGCAAGATACTTACAAACTCCAACAGGTTCTCTGGGTGGCTATTACCTATATTATATACCTTGTATGGAGGGATTGGCAAGCCATCCTCGCCATCCTGTTTCTCTGGCGCATGCTGCATCACTCTCACTATACCTTCCACGATGTCATCCACATACGTAAAGTCACGCTTGCAGTTGCCATAGTTGAAGATTTTGATGGTGTCGCCTTTCACCAACTTGTTCGTAAAACCGAAATAAGCCATGTCTGGTCGACCTGCTGGACCATAAACCGTGAAGAATCGTAAACCTGTGCTTGGGATATTATAGAGCTTAGAATAGGCATGAGCCATCAGTTCGTTGCTTTTCTTCGTGGCAGCATAGAGACTCACAGGATTGTCCACCTTATCATCGGTGCTATATGGCACTTTCTTGTTTGAGCCATAAACAGATGAAGAGGAAGCATAAACCAGATGCTCCACCTCATGATGGCGACAAGCCTCCAAGATATTGAAGAAACCGATGAGGTTGCTCTGGATATAAGCATCAGGATTGGTGATAGAATAACGAACACCTGCCTGGGCTGCGAGATTCACCACCACGGCAATCTTGTTCTCGGTGAAGATTTTCTCCACAGCCTCCTTGTTGGCGATAGAATCATGTATGAAAGTCCAACTGGAGCCATTCTGTCCCTGATAAAATCCTGTCTCAACACCATCTTCGCCAACAGAAGTTTTTTGATCAACTATAACTGTAAGACATTGTTTTATTTCCTTGAGACGTTCATACTTGATATTTACATCATAGTAATCCGTAATAGAATCTATACCTATGACATGAATACAGCTCACGTCATGGAAAAGACGTTTCACAAGATTGCTGCCGATAAAACCAGCTGCTCCTGTTACCAATATTGTCTTTCCTTCTAAATCTACATTATATTGTACCATATATTTTAGTCTTTAATTTTAGTTTTGCCACCTAACGTATCAAAAATTCCAAATTCTTCTACTCCCAACGCATTCAATATGACTCGGCTCGTGTACAGCGACACCACCATCATAAAGAGCATTCAGAAGTAAAGCAAAAGCGTATTCTTCGCTATTCGCTTGTTGTTATTTGATTGAGTTGACATCGCTATTTACTCTTTTGCAGATATTGGCTTTTGTAAGGTTCTACTGTTTCATCAAGATTCTCAACAAAAGTATCTATATCACCTGTAATATTCTTATGGAAAAGTTCACACCCACAAACAGGACAAAAAGCAGTTTCCAAACTTCTTGCAGGATAAATTCCATAACTTATCTTTATTCTAACCAAAGTTCCACATTGTGGACACTTTCTTATTGCATTATCATAACTTGCCATATCTATTCTATTATTTACACCACAAATCTTTAATTTTATCAACAGGCAATTCCTTCCATCTGTCTTTCCACAAATCCCAATAAGGAATGTCGCTACTCGAAGGAGCTGGATCACATAAATCTATCTTGACGACAGAAGGAAGCACTACGGCATCACCTATCAATAATCCTTCTCCAGCTTTTAAAGAAGGAAGCTTGTTTATCAAATCACCTAAGGTGTCAGGCAATAACTTCTTCACACATGTCTGATCATTCGGATTAGTCAATCGCATAGCTACATAGTTACTACACTGTGCAAATATCGTATCTGAAATTTCTGATGGTCGCTGACTTGCCAAAAGCAATGACACACCATACTTTCTACCTTCCTTGGCTATGCGTTCTATAGAATCACGTGATGCTCTATATTTTGCCATATCACTATTCGGTACATATTTGTGAGCCTCCTCATATACGAGCAATAAAGGTACGTCATTGTTACATGAAGCACTTTCAGACTCTAATACTTTCTTGTAATAATAACCATATTCAAACAGTATACGTGATATTAAAGAAACGCTGATACTCAACACATCAAACGGAATACCACTCAAATCTAAAATCGTAACATTAGACTTGGTTGTACCATATCCAATGAATTGCTTCAATGTATCTTCAAATGTAATATTCTTTGCCTTATCACCTAACAAGAATTCCAATCGCTTATCATGGAGTTTTACCTCCATTCGATTAATGAAATTATGAAGAAAGCCATTTAAAGAGCCTTTGACTTTTTTAGGTTGCCCTTTCTTTTCGCCAGAAGCATAAACTTCCCCGGTATCTATCATTTTTGTATTTTCCGATTTTGCCTTTGCTAAGACATCGTCAATATCAAAGTAATATGGAGAATCGAAATGGATACGTTCCTTTATTGCCGCATCACCTTTATAGTGATTTTTCTTGCTTTCAACAACTGCATCCTTGAATAAGCTGCGCTGATTATGGTCATTTGCCTCTGTTTCTATAAATAGCTCTTGAAGTTCATCACTATTAAGTAGCCAATAAGGCAAAACCATATTTTCCACATCTATATAATTAGCATCCGGGAATGCAGAACGATATTCTGAATGTATATCGAATATTATAACATGAGAATTATTCAGTCCTTCATATTCACCATTTTTACCTCCTATTGCTTTTTGGATAATCTTGGCTACTGTATGAGACTTTCCTGAGCCAGTAGAGCCGATGATGGCAATATGCTTATTGAAAAATTTATTGCCATTTACAGGAACCTTTATTCTTTCATTTGCCACTAATGAAGCAAATTCAAATTTATCCTTTTCGGCAATCGATTCCTCGAAAATTTTACTAATATCTTCCATCTTTGCAGGTTGAACACTCTTTGGAGGAATCGCTATAGAATCTCCTCCTCGCTCAAATTTTCCATCTACAATCATTCCCATTGGCTGCGCTTCGATAAGATAGCCACGTGTTGGATTTCCTTCTTTATCAACACCAACCTCTATTGAGAAATTCTCAATAATCGCCATAAGTTTACAATCGTCATTGTCTGCAATCTGCAAATATGAACCAACTCGAAGTTTCTCATCTGCAACTTGAAAATCCTCTAAGTTATCAATAGAAATTCTGACCTTGTTTGGGAAGACAGAAATGACCTCTGCATTGATCTTGTCTGTTTTATTTGTATCTGCCATGATTCTATATTATTTGTCCTACTTCATCAGTTGACTCGACATTTATAGACACCAACCTATATTTGTCAGTATTATAATAAGGTGATTCTCTATAAAACTGATATATTTCTCTCGTTTTGCCATCTAATGAGCCAAGTATTCCATCTATCATGTTGAAATCATCAATTATCTTTATTGTCAACTCATTACCCTGGCTGGGCTTTCTTAGAATGTCTCTTAGATAAAATGGAGAAGAAAGGAAAGGGTGACCATCGTTGATGATTACCCCATCATTATGGAGCATTCCCTTGACATTAACCATTCGTTCTGGTGTCAAATTACCAAGATAAACATAAGGCACAAAAGGTGTTGGTTCTCTTTGCGAAATTTTACTCCACTTTCCACAAATCGAAAGTATCATGTGTTTGATATCTACATCAGCTATTTTATCATCACATTCTATCAAAAAGAAACGTTCGAAAGGATTAATGTTTCCTCTTGATGAGAAAAATAGCTTGTGCATTCTCTTATGATATTCCTCATTTCCTAATTTCCGAGCATACCAAATATCAAATAAAGGCTTCTTATAACTATTAACTTTTGCCAAGAACTTATCCTTAGTTACTGCTCTATTAGCAACATCCTTATCTGTTGCTATCTCACGAACCAACTTTAATATTATCGGATAATAGTGACATTCTGCTTCTGCAGAACAACATTTCCATGTTGCTTGAATTTTTGACAAAAGACGAGCGTACTGACCCTTAAAAGAATACGCATTTATATCAACTAACAATTTCCCTATAAATTGCGAGATGTCATCATCAGAAAGTGATAAATCCTTATGATATTCATGAGTAACCTTAACCTTGTTTTTCGTTTCTGAATACGTAAAAAACTTATCTTTGACAAAATCTACTGTTAATGGCAAAATCAACTTATCTTGACCACTCTTATAATAACCGTACAAATGGTACTTGTAGGATTCCGTCTTATGTCCACTAAAATGTTTTAGCATCAATCTGATAGGTTTTGCTATGACAGAATGGTCATAACCTGTACCTTCATAATACTTACACTGTATAGCTGTTGTTTCGGTGGCAGTTTTTACATCAACATCCTCAATGCCTTCCAATATGATTTCCTCGTCACTACTTTCAAGTATTTTCAAAGCATACAAGTCAAATTGATAATAGTAGCCACGAATGGTGTCAATAGCTGTTCTATCTTTTGCCATAATAGATATAATACTTACTTTCCAAATTCTTTAATTCTCTGCTCCTCTTTCTAAGAGCAAACAAGCAGTTGTCCATGCTTCGCAGCCACAATATAGCCATCCAAGCCTTGCACAACCACCTTGCTTTCATCGGCAGCATGTACCACGCAGTTCTTGCAATCATACAAGCGGATGTCTTTGCCCACCTTGGCATTCCCCTCCTCATCTTGTGGAAGTAAAGTGCGGAGACTACCCCAGCTACCCAAGTCGCTCCATCCAAACTCGGCTGGCAAGGTATAGATATCCTTCGACTTCTCCATCACAGCATAGTCGATACTTATCTTCTCGCAAGTTGGGAAGAGTCTGCCTACCACCTCTTTCTCCTGAGCGGTATAGAAAGATGGTGCCATCTCGTCCATGATGCTTGCAAGCTTAGGTTGGAATGTACGGATAGCCTTGCTGATGGTTTGGATGTTCCATACAAAGATGCCAGCATTCCAGAAGTAATTGCCAGCTGATAGATATTGCTCGGCTGTCTCCAAGCTTGGTTTCTCCTTGAATGCCTCCACCTTATAGATTTCATCTATGGATGTTGGTTCATCCGCTGCAATATAGCCATAACCTGTCTCTGGACGGCTTGGCTTGATACCAATGGTTACAATGGCTTCCTTATCGGAAGTGAAAGCCAATGCCTTGCTGAGCACTCGCTGATACTCGGTGGTATTGATGACCAAGGCATCGGATGGTGTCACCACGATATTCGCATCAGGATGCAGCTTCTGTATCTTCCAACAAGCGTATGCGATGCAAGGTGCCGTGTTGCGAGCCTCTGGCTCTGCAAGGATGTTATCTGCTGGTATGTCAGGGATTTGCTCCTTGACAATGCTGATATATTTCTCATTGGTCACCACCCACATATTCTCCACTGGGCATATAGGTTTGAGTCTATCTACCGTGAGTTGGATGAGTGAGCGTCCCACTCCCATCACATCTATGAATTGCTTTGGGTAGTCGGGTGTTGACATAGGCCAGAAGCGGCTACCTACGCCACCTGCCATGATAATTATTTGAGTATCGTTGTGAATCATATTATTCTTCGCTAATCGCTTGTTGTTATTTTGATAGAGGGACTATATATTATTTGTTCATATAAAATCATACTTTCGGCGAAACGTATTTTCTGTTACTTGCAGAATGTTGCCTCCTGCCATTAATATATATAATCTCTGGAATATATTCTCCTTTATCCAGCATATCAGCTTGTATTCTTGAAATTTTTGCCTTAATCTGTTCTATAGAATCATCTTCCATGATAACCATAAAAATTCCATTATCTGCTTTTTCTGCTTGCATATATGCAGCTAACTGAGTTCTATAACCATGAAGCAAGTTTGCATTGCTGGAACGTTTAATTTCAATCACTGTATTTGCTTTCGCTCCACACGTTATATGAAAATCAATTTCACCCACTCCAGGGTTGTCTTCTCTTGTTATAGATATATCTAAATTTGCAGCTCTCTTATATGTATCGGCAATTGTATAAAGCAACATCTGCCAATCTGTTTCATCTGGCTTGCGATTATCCTTATAGAACAACTCTGAGAGTCTATTATCTTCTACGAGATGTTTGAATTGTAAACATATTGCCATAGTTTTCTCATAAACTTCTTTCTGAGGATTACATACTGAAAGAGAAGAAAAAGCTATTGGATGCTGCAATAAGAATTCATTCAACAATATATCGAAATATTCTTTTTTAGAATCAGAAGAGAAATCATAAGCAACACCCTTCAATCCTTTGTAATAAGATATAGCGGCTTCATAACATGCTTTATTTCCAAGAATGAGTTCTTTCCAATCTCGTTTCTTGTAATCCTTATATTGTGCCCAAGCTACACCAATAACCTCTGCTATCTTTTTCTTTAGCTGATTGTTATAATTGCACACCCTATCTATATCATCGTAATCATTTGCTTTTGGCAAATCTGTCAACAATTGCATTGGAACAAGATGAACAGGCTTGCCCTTATAATAAGGCACCTCATATTCTACACCATATGTGAACTGATATTTTTGGGTTTTGAGATTAAGCTCCTTAGCAATTCTTTGGGTATAGGCAAGAAAGTCTTCTTGCAAGATACAAAGAGTCATGTCACTTATTCTGTCTGCCCCAATATTATCCTCTATCAATTGCATCAAAGCAAATATTTCAGGTTCTTCCAATCCTGCCTTTATGATGGCATAAGCACTATTAGCCAACTGCTTAGACAAGTCACCACTTATGCCTTTCCCATAAGAATTTTCCTTTGAAAATCCCAATCCTGTATTTGAAATTTCACGCAAAGTGAATCTTTTTACGATTTGCCTAAAGAAAGGATCCTTGTCATTTGCATCCTTTACAAACTTAACAAGGGGAACAAGTTTTTGGAAATATCCCAAAAACTTCTCGTATGACCCTTTAAATTCTGGTATAGAGCACCCTTTTAGGAGTAAAGGATCAACATGCAACAAAGAATCTTTATCTAAAAAGGCATTATAAACACCTTTAGAGACAAAATCCTTATGCTGCAAATTAAAATATTGACTATAATGAATGGCCATAATTTTATTCTAATTAGTTGAGATTATATGGTTACCTATAATGAAAGGTCCAAAAGAGGCGGTAGGACGACTCAGTTGTTTTCTGGTTATCATCAATGTCCGATTTCTATCTTCTGACTTTAGCTTCATTGTTATACGAAATCCATTTTGAACATGAGATTTATAAAACTTAAGCTCATCAACCTTTGTATATATCTGAAACATTGATTTTGAGAAAACTTCTTGTAAATAAGCTTTCAAAAACAGTACAATTTGATTATTTGTATAATGAGCTAATGGCTGTTCCGAAACAGTAGTATGACGACGCCCTCTTCTATTAACATTAAAAACAATCTCAATATTTTGTCTATCTTTTGATACTTTATAGGATAAAGAAAATGAAGGTATCTTTGTATTTACAGGAACTTCTTCCCCAAGATAGTTACCATTAACGAAAGCGTCTTCAAATTTCTTTCTCAATCCAAACAGTAGAACGTCAAGTTGATTTTTAAAATCATCATTAAAATTTTTATAAAATGGATACAAATCATAGAGTTTTGATGATGGAAGATGCTTTAACAAATTAAAATACAAGATCTTATCTTGCATATTTTGGCCATTAAATGTCAAAGCATTATAACGTAAGAGACATAATTCGCTTTCTGTAAACTGAGCTCGCAACATTTTCGCATAATTGTAACGTACTTTGTTGTCTATATCTGCTTGTTTCAACAAATAAAGTAATCTATAAACAACACGGAAGTATACAGCTAATTTATCTCTTTGATTAGCATATTCGGTTTCAAAAGCTAACATTGCATTCTCATCTCCATCTTCATCATAAAACAAACTTTGATTTTTGTCTAAGATTTTTAATGCTATCTTATGAAAAGCATCCTTTCCTTTAGCATTTTCAAAATCCATAGAAGCTACTATTTTTTGATACAATGCTAACAAAGAATTAAACTGCGTATCAACTGCTTTTACATTCTCCGTTTGACGGACGTAAATATAGGATTTTTCAGATTGACGATTAGCCTTATTTTGCAAGTCAATTGTTTTTATAAGCAAACGTACGTTGAGATAAGCTAAAACTGTACCGATAACACCACCTACGAAATCGCCAAACGTTCCTATTTTTTCAAAATGAATTGGATAATCCAATTTAAGAATTGTCTTATCTTTCCATACAAAACAAACTATTGCAAAAATTAAAATTAGCACAGATGACGCAATTAGCCATTCATTAATACTCCAGTTATTAATTGAATACCAACGAACCTTATTAGGGACTATTTCCTGTTCGAAAGAATTTGCCATGCTTGTCTCTCCTCTACATTTTCATTGCCACGCGAAGTTATCTTCGTACTAAAATAGGGATAATCATCTGATTTTTCTAAATTATTTTCCCATTGAAGTGGAAATAAATTACGAATATCGTCAGTTCCTCCTTGTGATCGAGGGCATCGATGGTCAATCTGCCATCCAAACGAATCTTTCATTCCAAAATGATCATAGCGAATCCATGCTCCCGCAAAATCCTTGCGCCAAATTCTGGAATCATAACCATATATTTCCTCTGCCTTATTCCATACAGACAAAAGCAACTCATCAGAATATATATTCATAATTACATAAATCAAGACTCAAGGAATCGTCAACCGAAAGCTTGTCTGTCAGTTCTAATCTAATGTCCAAACAGCTATCAGTTAATTATTTCCTAATGTAATTCTTTAAGCTCTTAGCAAAACACTTCCGTAAAGATAAATTTTCAGATTAGTCTCTACGAAATATATCTCTTGTATAGACTTTTACCTTCACATCATCCAAGCAAGAATCATAGCGATTGGCAATAATCGCATGACTCTGTGTCTTGAATGTTGCCATATCATTCACCACCTTACTGCCAAAGAAAGTGCTGCCGTCTTCGAGGGTTGGCTCATAGATAATCACCTCTGCGCCCTTTGCCTTGATACGCTTCATAATGCCTTGGATGGCACTCTGGCGGAAGTTATCGCTGTTTGACTTCATGGTCAAGCGATAGACACCTATCACGCAGTTGTGCTCCTTGCTCGCATCAAAGCTGTTGTCATCGGCATAGCTGTAATAGCCTGCTTTCTGGAGAACGGCATCGGCGATATAGTCCTTGCGAGTGCGGTTGCTCTCCACAATAGCTTCTATCAGATTCTCTGGTACATCGGCATAGTTTGCCAAGAGCTGCTTGGTGTCCTTTGGCAAGCAATAGCCACCATAACCGAAGGATGGGTTGTTGTAATGGGTGCCGATACGTGGGTCAAGACCTACGCCATCAATGATAGCCTTGGTATCGAGTCCCTTCACCTCTGCGTAGGTATCCAACTCGTTGAAGTAGCTCACACGGAGAGCCAAGTAGGTATTGGCGAAGAGCTTTACTGCCTCAGCCTCCTTCATGCCCATGAAGAGGGTGTCGATGTTCTCCTTGATGGCTCCTTCCTGCAAAAGGGCAGCAAATGTCTTGGCTACTTCCTTCAATTTCTCTACATCGGTCACTGCCTTGATAGCCTCATTTTCCTCTGCAAACTCTGGACGGTCGATAATCTTTGGATAGCCTACGATGATACGGCTTGGATAAAGGTTGTCATAGAGTGCCTTACTCTCACGAAGGAACTCTGGGGAGAAGAGGAGATTGAACTTCTTCATTCCTTTCTTGGCATACTTCAAGTAAAGGCTTCGGGTATAGCCCACTGGGATGGTACTCTTGATGACCATCACTGCATCTGGGTTCACCTCCAATACCAAGTCAATAACTTCTTCTACATGGGATGTATCGAAGTAATTCTTCACTGGGTCATAGTTGGTTGGTGCTGCAATGACCACGAAGTCTGCATCAGCGTATGCAGCCTTACCATCGAGCGTTGCGGTCAAATTAAGTTCTTTCTCTGCCAAGTATTTCTCGATGTAATCATCTTGGATTGGAGAAATCTTGTTATTCAGTTTCTCTACTTTCTCTGGTATTACATCCACTGCACTTACATGATGATGTTGAGACAACAATGTTGCTATACTCAGACCTACGTAGCCTGTTCCAGCTACTGCTATTTTAATATCTTTGAAATTATTCATAGTGAAATTATTTTTTCCTTATTTATAATATTAGTTTTTTCGAATCACCCCGTCCCTCTTTCCAAAGATGGCTCCACCGCTTTTTCCAAGCCCTTTTCAATAGTCTCTACGACCCCTTCGGTTCCCCTTGTAGGGGACAGAAACCCCTCAGGGACGAGAGGATGTAGCTGGCGACGCTATAGCTCTGCCAGAGTTTTGGTATCGTCAGCGGAGCCTGTGCCCACAAGGGGCTGACGATGAGTGTTGACGCTATAGAATTGCGATTGTTTGTCGGCTGGCGCATTAATTGTTCACTTACACTATTTTTCATCCAACAAGTTCTTAGCTTGAATATAAGCTGCTAAGTCTGGAGAAATAAACATATCTCCCCAATAACCTCCAGTAAGCTCTTCGAATACCTCTTTAGTCAAACCTGAATTCTCAACCAAGCATTTGAACTCACCTTCAGTAATTAGCCCACGACGTAATTGTTCATACCCTTTGCCTATGCATTCTAATATATATACAACTTGCGAATTTCTATTCTTCTTCTCAGATGGAAGATTGCATCCTGAAAATAAGCTATATTTACTTCGAGCATCCAAGAACTTCGGAGCCATCATCTTCGCAACAATTAACTGATATATCCAGTGTACAAAGAATGCAGCTGCAAAACCTATAATATATGCCATCACAGCAGAAAGCCAAAGTGTCTTGTCCATAAAAGCGAAGAGTGAATCCAAACACACTCCACCCAAGAACAATAGAGCCGTATCTTTCAACACCTTCGGATTATACTCTTTGTACTTACGCACAAAGTACACTACTAACCAGCCTATTACAGCACCAAATAAGAACATGGCTATGAATACAAAATGTAACATAGAGGTATTTTCCATTGATTATGTCAATGTAACAATTTGTCTATTTCGTTTTTCTTATCAGCAACTGTCGGATCATCAGGAAATAATTCTATAAACATCTTGTTATAGAATATTTTCTTGCCACTTGTTGACATTGGAAAATTCAAGACATTCTCAACATCCAAATCTTTGATTTTATCTATATAGGAATCAAAACAATTAGCAAAAAAATCGTTGATTTTATTTCTTTCGAGAATATCAACCATTATTTTCATCAATGCTTCATATCCTACAGTTGATTGAAGAATATTCGTTGGCTTGGTTTGTCCATTATACTCCCATTGTTCTGAGAAATATTTACGTACAGAACTAAAGAAATAGAACATACAATCTGCAATCTTCGAATCTTCGTTATTAGCATAAAACAGTCTAAAAGGAAGAGTCTTGGAAGATTTCCATGTTCTTAGCTCCTTTCTCGCTTTATACTTATCATTTTCAGATTCCCTCAAAGTAGTACTAATCAAAGCCACAATAGATTTCACCATCGTAGCTTGTGAAAGTGGTGGACAATCGGTCTTGTCATAATTACCACCATAGAGCTTTATTCTCTTGTAGAAAGGAGACTTTTTATGTCCATTAAGGGCAAGGACTACTTCCAAAGCCGTTTTATAAGGAGAATCATCTGTAGATAATCCAAACAAGCTATATACCAAATCTTGAGATACTCGCTTCTGTGTTCTATTTATAGTAGAGAATATCATTGCCTGATATTCTAACGTTTTATCAATAAAGCAAGATATGACTAATTCTATATTAAGTAAGTTATTTAATTTTTCCTGCCAATATTGAGTTTTATCATCCTGCCCCTGTGCTATCTTAGCCCGTAATCTGTCGATAGCGACCTCAATACCTCTAATACGATGCTGACCATCTATTATTGTAACATAAATGTCAGCATCAGCATCGCCTTTCGTTGCTTTTTCTACTTCCTCTACAACTTTATTATCAAAGATTATGCTTACAATTCCGTCATTATCTACAGTTTGAGAAGCTATGATATTCTGAGGTATTCCAAGTACCACATTGGTAGGAAAAGTCGCAGTTTCATCATTTATTAAGAAATCAGCTATTTTTTCAACACGACTCTTATCAACCTTGCGCTGAACGTGATTATTATAGATAGGAATTTCATCATCATCATAACCAACTATCAAACGCTCAGTATACTTAGTGTACCGCAAAACTTCTTCTATTTTAGCTTTACCTATTATGAAATCTTGCCCATTTTGAGAAACAAGAAATCCACGTACTCCAATCTGTCCCATTCTATTACCACTTTTGACCTAATTTTTTAGCATTTGCATTTAAAGTATCACGAAACTTACTATCAATAAGTTCTGAATTATTATGATTAACTATTATCCATAACAATACAGCTATAACCGTATTTAGCACCCCTATCAACCATGATAGAGACGAATTATAAAAAATGAGTAGTAAGATAATGTCACATACAAGAATAGAAAAACCAAACAAAAACAAACTTGGTTTATTCTCATACTCAGAAGAAGACAATAACAAAGAATATAAAGATGGTCCTATTATTGCAATCGAAAATGTTATAAGATTATCCGCCAACCCCAACAATCCGACATTACAACCTTTTACAAAAGGGAGCCATACACCCGTTCCACCAATTATGAATATAAACAGTATAAGATACCAACAAAAACTTATGCACCAAGGCTCTTTCAACCGTTCATACAACTCATGAAATATTGTCTTTTTCATAATTCTTATTTCTTTAATTTTTCTTTCCAATATTGAACTATCTCAAAGATTTCTGTCTTAGGATACTCTTTAATATTAGATACAGATAATCCATTATCCAACTTTTCTATATTTCTCATAGCTCTTGCTCCATCTTTTTCTGACAGACCTAAGAACTTATAGATAGCCTTACTGTTTGCCAAATCATTTATAGGCAAGAGGAATGCAGTTTCACATTCCTGTGAAAAATCAAAAGTACCTTGGTTGTACTCAGCTATTCCTTGTGACAACAAAACAACCGAAACTCCATAAGAACGTATCTTGCGAAGAAGAACCTCCAATATCTCTAATGATTTTTTCTCTCTAAACAAATCATGAGCCTCATCTATCATCAATACATAACGCATATTACGATATCCATCAGAGACCTCTGTTCCCCCCAAATTGGTAAAAACATTGAATATGTAGTTGATAATTAAGAATACAGACGTGAATCGAACCGTGTTGTCCAATTCACCAGACAAAGAGAAATAATAGTTACTATTAAGGAACTTGCTCGGATCTTTTATGTTAGAAGCAAAGAGCTCGTAATCACTTAACCTGCCAATTATATCGGTCAAGGTATCACGTGTATCTCCTACTATTTCTAATAACTGTGTATTAATATCAGCAAATGAAGGATGTTCGCCTCCTGTTTTTTGCAAGAATGCTTCTCTTGTCGCATCCCTCAATGTCTGCTGTTGCTTTTTGCCTATATTGGAATATTTGGCAATAATATCGACAAATTTATTGATGCCTACGATTTTATTCTTCTCGTTGACATTGTCTATAAACGAAATCGGATTAAGAGGGAAAGGCTCATTTGGCGCACAGATACACTGAGTATGAGTAGCTTCAAAAAAGTCTTGCATCTTATTCTTGTCATCTTCACTTACACCTTTAAAATCAAGGAAGAGGAAGTTCATCTTGCCTTGGGTCTGTTCATAAAATTGCTTCATCATTTCCATAGCAAAGTGTGTTTTGCCAGATCCAGATTTACCAGCTATAGCAATATGCTGATTACTATATTTTCGAGAATCATTAAAGCAAAAATAAACAGGTTCATTGTTTTCTAATGAATATCCGATTTTCAGCTTTATTGGTCCAGAAAATTCTTGTTTCTGAATATGGAGATTTAAATTCTGAACAGGATCCAATGAGATGGGAGCATCCTCTATGGCATCAATGCCTTTCCCTATATTCTCTATCAAGAAGTCAAAGAATGTATACTGAGGATTATTCTCAAATAGATAATTGATTTTTTCCAATCCATGATCTATATGCAACTTGATATATTTTGGAATATTTTCATCATTCTTCGAAATTCCATAAGCTTGGCATACCAAAGCTATGTAAAAGTCTTTCAAGGCTGGATCAAAAAGGATATGATCCTTATATTCCTTTCCCTGAGAATCATACGATGTAAATTCCTGCTTCGTAAATCTTTTACCAGAAGCCAAAGAATAACCTAAAGCAATACGAGCAATCACATTCTCCTTGGTACTTCCATTCAACTTTGCTGTCAACTTGGTAACAACTGCTTGATTTCTCTTAGATGTAGATATATTTATCAACATAAATTCAATTCCTTATATTTATCAAAGAGTTTATCTGCCTCAACTTCCGTAAAAGAAGAGCCCTTGTCTGAATTTTCTATCAGATAAGCCTTGCAAACCAAAGGTGAAATCATATTGTATTCACTCTCTGTCATTTCCTTCATCAACAAAGGAAACAACACTACTTGTTTTGATACTTTTGGATAAAATTTGGTGAGCACATTCTGTGTATGACTTGTATCAAACTTTTGCATAGGACTATCAATAAATACAGGGAACTCTATTTCCGTCTCCTCTACCAAAGCTCCCAACAATGCAGAAGCAAACATTTGGCGTTCTCCCATTGACAGATTTCCCTTATCTATCTTGCGACTATCAAAATCATAAAGATTGATATCAACATCATCTCCATTCCCTGTAATGTCAACAATAACATTCTTTACCAGGTTACTCTTATGAAGATAAAGTCGAAGTTTTTCCATCAATTTTTGCTCCAAGGCTTTTTTCTTCTGGTCCTTGAAACTTATCAAGAATTTTTGAATTTTATTAATAAGTTTGCCCGCCACAGTATCAACAGACTTGTTTTTGTTTGCCACCTCAATTTTCTTGGATAAAATTTCCTTTTGTTTTTTGCTGGCAACTATCTGATCTGAAAGTTGATGTTTACGAGCCTGCATATTCGCATTAACTTGCATCAATTGAGCAATGTGCCCATCAATACTCTCCTTTTTACCCCTCAACTCTTGAACATAATCATTTTCTGCATGTTTCTCCGCCTCTCGAATTTTCTTTTCAATAGAGAACAATTCAGCTTTAGCTTTAGAGTATTCACCATTCAACTTATCAAACTGGCTTTTACTATTTTTTATTTTGATAACCAAATCTGTAAAAGAATTGGTTTCCATCTCTGAAAAATCGTGAAGTAACGAAAAATGCTCAAAACGACTCTCATCTATATCATGATAAAAGTACTTTTTTATGAGATACCTAATTTCATTCTCATAAAAATCTCTAATTCGAATGTCGATATGCTGATCGAACGACTGCTTGGCTTGCTCTAAATCATTAAGAATTTTCTCCGTTTGATCCTTTACACCTGCTTGCTGTAACTTGTTCTTTTTATAAGCTGCCTCTTCCTTCAATTGGCTATTTACTTCTGAAACTAAATTTCCCGCCAGAGCAAAAGGAATCAAATTATACAATTCTTTAAGTTGCGCTTCGTTAGATTGCAAGTTTGTTCGAAGTTCTTCAGCTTTTGTACGCAGTTGATTCAATTTTGACAAAGACATCAAATCACCCTCTCGAACCAATTTCTCCTGAAGTTCATTCGAATCATGACGAGCTATCATTATATCCTCTTCATTCTGCGAAATACTTTCATCGATACTATCAATCTCATCCTCTGCATTTTTTATAGAAGCCAACAAATCATTAAAAGCAACCTTATCTTCAGGCTTTGCAGAGTCCTTACGATAATCATCCTGGATGCGTTCCAACTCGTTTTTCAAATCATCATATTTTTGAATGCCAAGAACCTGCGAATATGCTCTGCTCAACTCATGACGTTGTTCTGGAGTATTTATCTGGGCAAAACTTACTATTTTTTCAGCGTCAAAGAAAAAGAACTTCGCTATTTCTATTGGAAGAATATAGTCTCGAATGAAGATTTCCTCCTCCTTAAGCTTTTCCTCCTTTGAACCAACAAACAAATCATTGCTTCTTCCATCTATGAGAATATCTAATTCCTCATCAATCCCTGTGGCATTATCATAAGAACGAGTTATTGTAATTTCCGTACAAGCAGTATCGGGAATTACTACATCTGAAAAAGTGATAGAAACAGAGAAACGAGTTTCACCTTCTTTCTCTGCTTGGTAATTGAGGCTATTACCAATATACTTCCCATAACCTCCCTTTTCAGCAATTTCGCGTTTATAAAGTTCGTCTACCTTCTCCATTTGCTTTCCATATAGGCACCATACTAATGCCATCAGGAATGTAGTCTTACCAAATCCGTTATTTCCACTAACAACAATGATATTCTTATCATCCTCCGGAGTAAGGCAAATTCGATTTTTCCCTCTATATATGCGAAAATTATTGAATTCAATTTCTTTGATAATCATAACTTTTTCTTATTTACGAATTCTTCCAATCGAGATTCAATCTCGCTCTTTAAACCTCTACGTCTTTGCATTAGAGACTTGCTTTTTTGAAGGAGCAAAAGTTGTTCTATCAACTCTCCTTCTTCTATATTGTCTTTACAAACCTTACGCATCAAATCTGCCTCAAGCTTGTTTTTCTGTTTTGCACCGTCCATAGTTAATGAGTCTTTATAGATAGAATTATATATGTCTGATACTTGGTAAATGAAATTAAAATCCCTATACCAATTAACCTGAATGGCTATTAATTCCTGATCCGAAATCAGTTTTATTTTAGAATCTTTCTTTTGCAATTCATGCTGCACTTCCAATAATCTTTTTAAAATACTAGCACGATAACTGAAAACATAAGGTCCCATATCATTAACAGCTCGACGACCATCACGTCGAAAAGGAATTCTATTTTCCAATATATTCCTTTCATCATCCAGTTGTTTACGAAAATCATAAAGAGGCTGCATCCATTCGCGTCCATTTTTAATTAAAGAACGCATGGATTTGTCATCCTTAACTACTGTACAAACCCAACAGCCAAATCTACTTTGTCCACAAGAACTATGACTTTTATCCGTCACAACTGTTGGACATTCATAATCATCTGCACTTGCATCCAAATAAATATTAAACAATATCGAATTGTCAAATCCCCAAGGTGAAGGTATTGCATTTATAATATACCAAATTTCCTCCAACATCAATTCCTTGATTGGAGCATATACAAATGTATTCTTTAACAATGTATGATGTGTGAGCCTCTGTCCATGAATTTCATGTTTTTTTATGGAACGTGCCCTCGTAGCACTTTCTGCCTTGCGAGTACCTATCAAAACGATTGCCTCTCCGCACTCATCCACTTGTTCGGTTATGAAACGAGCAGTAGGCTTAATCTTCATTTTTTCCGTACACCATCTAAAAGCTGTATTAGGAACAGGGTATCCTTTACCGATAACATTTACCCAAAAGGAATCCTCCAAACGAGGAATTGTTTTCCTCACAAATATTGGCAAGTCTTGTTCCCGTGCAGCTTTTTGTATTTGTTCAAGCACACCATCCACATAAGAAGAAATAATTGGATTTTCTACCAAGGTATCATTGCAGACTACATATATGGGACGACGCAACTGAAATGGTACAGGGACTTGCTCTTTTATTTTTTTTAAAGCCAACCAAGTCAATGTAAGCAAAACAGTAGAATCTTTACCGCCACTGAATCCTATAATCCAAGGACGATATGTCTTGTCCGCATACAGATATTGATCCAATATTTCATCTATTACAAAATCAATACGCTCAGAATATTTCATTATAAATAACTAATTAATAATAACTGTTGAATAGCACAATAGTTACCAAATCTAATATTCCTCCGAAATAGTATCACCATTACAGCGTCCCCACTATTTTACAAGCAGTAACACATATAAGATTCTTGAAAGCCACTACCTTTCATAATGTTCCAAGAAACGCTTCAATATTGAATTGACAGTTTTGGGCGATTGTTTCTGATGAACGATTACACCTATTACTATTACATCAGGATAAAGCATATAGTATATCACGTTGGGATCTACATTTATATGATGCACAGTATATTCGGACGTAGAATATTTTAGATCTAATACCCCACGCTCAGGAAACTTTGCTAAAGCATTTACTTTTTTGTCAATCCGATCAAGAGTCTTTGCTACGGTCATTGGACCAAAGTTCTCTTCAATATACTCCACAACAGAATCCAAATGTCGATTTGCGATGTCAGACCAAATTATCTCCATGCGTATTTTGCTTTCATTTCAGCCATAACTTGCTCATGGGTCTTGCAGCGACCTGCAAGATAGTCTTGATGGGCTGCCTCAAATGTTTGCTTCATCAAATCTTCATCCAAAGAATCCAAATAATCATCAGACTCTTTGTTCAAAGACTCAGAAGAGGGCATTTGAAATGTCATCAAATATTTCTCGACAAGTCGATCAACACTGATATTATGCAACTTGGCATATATTTCAGCACCTCTGTATATATTGCTATCTACTGTTATCGTATTCATAATTGTATCACTTTATGTTAGAATGCCACAAAGTTATTCTTTTTTCTCGAAATCACCAAGGCTTTTGATGATTTTAACGCAAATACTTCATTTCGTCTTCCAACATCTTATTCAACTGCGGAAGCATGCGCTCTATCTTGCGACATTTCACCTTATTATAATAGAATTGCATTCATATACAAAGTCCTATATTTAGGATAAAATGTACCATTTTGCAAAACTGTCAAATCTATATGCTTGGTCTGCTTTTCAAAAAGTAAGAATTCATCATGTAATGACAAGTTAAGCACTTATAGCAATCAAGCATTATTCTTGTGACATGGCGTTCTGCCTTATGAATTTCAAAATCAATTTGAACATCTGTTATTGTATCGGAATAACAACGAGCTATATGGTCATGCAACGCACGAATCTCATTAAACAGAGGCAAAGGGAATTGCTCTGTCCTTGCTTCCACCTCTGCTATAAGGGGTTTGATAACCAAATTATAGTCTTGGTAGAGTCTATGATTCGCTTATTGTATTCCATATACTTTATATTCTTGCAAGCTGTCTGTTCATTTAATACATGCATAAGCTTACTTTTCAATTTTGCGTACAAAAATACACTTTTTATATTAAATCGCCAAAGATTTTAATAAGATTTCATACTATTCTTCGGGAATCGCCTCCAAAAAAGACCTGTCTATCTCAATGGTTGCACCACTGATATACTTGATTTCGTTGCCAATGGTGGCTTTCTTGCCTGATAGACGCTGTACGTATGCCTCCAATCCTGCCATCTTACCCTCGGTGATTCGTACTTTCTGTCCTTTACGTAAAGGACCAGAGCATGGGGTGACAGGGAGGTCGGGATTCTCGACAATGCGGCGATAGTCTTCCACTTCCTTGTCACTGAGGCGATAGATTTCACGATAACCTGGCATCGTGAGCATCTTATAGACATCGGAACGGAATCGGATATCATTGAGATGAGCCTTGCTGACATGGCAGAAGATAAAGGTAGTAAGTAAGACTTTCTCCTTCGTCTTGCGTTTTTTGGAACGCTTGTCGATATACCATATTTTCTGCATCGGAACCCAATATTCAAACCAAATGTTTCGCTCATCAAAATTTGACTTGATGGCATCAGCTATCTTCTTCTCACAATTGCATCTTACGACTGCGACATACCAGCCTGCGTCATCAGGCATAAAAGCCTCATTTTCAGATATTTCAAGCTGTTCTAAGTCTCGCTGAGAAAAAGGCATTTTTTCACTTTCTGCCATGGCTTCGCCGTCGTCCCCTGCAATAGGGGCCGGAACTTGTTTTTCTATTTTTGTAACGTCCAACTCTTAACTGAATATTAGTCCGTTATCGATGTTCTTAGTCTGTGTCTCTTGATAAGAGATACAGAATCCGTTGCAAAGATAACGAAAAATATTGAGAACAAACACTTTACGTGTGTTAAATTTTATCTTTTGTGCTATATTTTTCCACGGATTTTTCAGAATATTTCTTGACAAAACTGCATAAGCCTTTGATAATTGGGAGGTTCAATGGGAATTTGTATCTCTTACAAAGAGCCACAGAAAACAGGCATTCCGCATCATTTTTCTCTTGTTCCCGTCATTTCTTCATTTTTTTGAGTTGGTTCATATTAGTTCAGAAAGAAGCTCTACGTTGAGTTTGTCCACCTCTGAGGTCTGGATGGAGCGGAGATAGATTTGGGTGGTGGTTTCGGAATCATGCCCCAATGCCTCGCTGAAGACTGAAATAGCTGGGTGATGATGTCTGTCATGAAGTTGACGAATGAATACTTGGAGCGACTCTTGATACATTTGTTGTTTGCCATAATTGCTGTAATTTTATTATTTGGGTTACACATTGAAATACAATAGGGACACCCTTGTCTCTTTTTGCGAAACAAAGATGTCCCTATATAATAATGTATTAGAGTCGCATGGCTGTTCTGGAATATGACTCATTAAATCGGATTGAACTTAAATATAGGTTCAGCTATGACCTCTGGTTGCAAAAACATCAACATATAAATAGGACAATAAAGGACATTCCCCTCTTTCTCAAAATTGCCATTGGAAAACACGATAGCTTTTGGAATCGCACATTCCCCATTTCCCATGACATTAGACAGTGCATTATGACGCTTATAATCCTTACCCGATTTGATTTCTATCGGTAACACATGGCCTCTATCCTCTATCACAAAGTCGAGTTCTCCTTGTTTCTTGTTGTTGAAATAATAGAGATTGTAGCCATGGGCACGAAGCTCTTGAGCTGCAAAATTCTCATAAATGGCTCCAAAGTTAATGTCTATGTTTCCTGTAAGCAAGTCAAAGGCAATATTCGGTGCATACTGACTTGCCAACAATCCTACATCACTTAAAAACAACTTGAACAGATTGCGCTGCTCACCCAATTTCAAAGGCAAACGAGGCTCTTCTACATTATAGGTTGGTAAGGCTACTCCTGCATCTGCCAACCAAAGAAAAGAATTGCGATAACGCTCAAATTTCGCTTTTTCATTAAGAGCCTTGAGGATAAATCTCTTGTTCTTGGCATTCAACTCTGATGGTATCAAGTCGAAAATGTCCTTGATATACAATTTGTTGTTAGGATCATACTTAGCTATATCCTTGGCATAAAAGGACATAATATTCAACTGAGCATTTCTCACTGTTTGTATATTATTGGTGTCAATATACTTCTGTACAGCTTCGGGCATGCCTCCTACTATGAGGTAGAGTTTAACCAAGTCATTCAATTTATCATGCACAAATGAATCTACAGGTTTCTGTTTCTCAAAACATTCCTTCACATGCTCCATCACTGTTTTGCTCATACCAACAGCCTCAGCAAATTCCTCAAAATCAAGAGGAAACATCTCCTTTTCTGCAAGATAACCGACAGGCACACTGCGAACGTCCTTTAATTCTACGCCCAGCAAGGAACCACTCAAAACATAGCGAAAACTACCCTCATCCACCAAAAACTTGATGGCTGTCACGATCTCCGGACATTCTTGCACTTCGTCAAAGAAGATAAGTGTCTCACCAGGAACGAGCTGATTCCCACTCAAAGCTGATAGGCGCAAAAGAATCTCCTTAGGATTCGAAGGAGACGAAAAGGCAGTCTTATACTTTGGATCAATCAGAAAATTGACCTCAACCACTTGCTTGAAACATTCATTTCCTATCTTACGGATAGCATAAGTCTTGCCAACCTGTCGAGCACCTGTAACGAGAAGAGCTTTCTTCTCCGTCTCAAAGAAACCACTTAAATACTTGTATATCTTTCTGTTAAGCATATCTTAATTACTTTTTCCAACCATATTTCGTAGCAATTCTGGAGTTTTTCCAACCATTTTCAAGGTTAAAAACGTCACTTTTCCAACCATTTTTAGACCCTAAAACGCCACTTTTCCAACTTTTTATCGCTGCAAAGATACAAATAAAAAAACTAATTAGCGCAATTTCCTGCCAAAAATCAGCATAAGACATGCTATATTTACGGAAATCATTCACCTTTTTACTTTTTTAGCTTTCGGATGCTTGGCGCTTCAAAAAAATAAATGTAACTTTGCATCTGAAGAAGTCAGCACATCATCATGCTGATATAAACAAAAAAAGGAAAAAATTATGAAGAGTTTTGGAGCTAAAGCGTGGCTGTTGCCACAACCTGTGCTGATTATCGGCACTTACGATAAAGACGGGAAGCCTAATGCCATGAATGCGGCATGGGGCGGTACCTGGGACTCTAAGGAGATTATGATTTCGATGGGTGCTCATGCCACTACTGAGAATCTCAACCTCTGTGGCGACTTCACCGTAGCCTTCGCTACCAAGGAGACCCTCGTGGCTTCCGACTATGTGGGCATCACCAGTGCCAAGAAGGAGTCTAACAAGATAGAGAAGACTGGCTGGAAGGTAGAGAAGGCTGAGAATGTGAATGCCCCTGTATTCCTCGACTTTCCAATGACCATGGAGTGCCGCATCAAGCAGAAGATAGATGAGAGCGAGAGCGGATACTTCATCATCGCCGAGGTAGTAAACATCCTATGTGATGAGAAATACTTAGCAGAGGACGGCAAGCCAAGCATGGAGAAGATGAACCTCATCACCTTCGACCCTATCCACAATGGATATGTTACCATCGGCGAAAGAGTGGGCAATGCCTTCGCTGACGGCAAGAAGCTGAAATAAGACAACGATTGTTAGCGCAGGTTATCAAGGGGATAATCTGCGCTAAAGCATATAAAAAGGGATGTTTGCGCAAGTTACCGAACCTAATCATTCAAGATTTCTACAGAATCGCATCGTAACTTTGCAAAAGTTTAAAGAAGAACATGTATTACATTGAAGTATTGCATTTCATACAAAAAAGAGAAGACGATGAAACTATTGATTATAGAAGATGAAAAGGAGTTGTCGGATAGCATCGTGAGCTATCTCGGCAAAGAGGATTATCTCTGCGAACAGGCATTCACCTTTGACGAGGCGATGATGCGAGTGGGGGTATATGAGTACGACTGCATCTTGCTCGACCTGATGCTGCCAGGCGGAAGCGGTCTCGACATCTTGCGCCGCATCAAGCAACGCAAGCCAGAGACGGGTGTGATCATCGTATCGGCTAAAGGTTCGCTCGAAGACAAGATAGACGGACTGAAAATCGGTGCCGATGATTATATCGCCAAACCATTCCATCTGCCAGAGTTGAGCATGAGAATCTTTGCCCTCTTGCGCCGCAAGAACTTCACGGCGTCCAACATCTTGGAGAGCGGAGGCATCAAGATAGATTTGCTCGACAAGAAGGCGATGGTGGGAGAAAAGGTGCTCGACCTCACGAAGTCGGAATACGAATTGCTCTTGTTTCTGATAGAGAACCACAAAAGGGTGGTTTCCAAGAGTGCCATTGCCGAGCATCTCAGTGGCGATATGGCGGATATGTTTGACGACTTCAACTTCATCTATGCGCACATCAAGAATCTGAAGGCGAAGCTTTCGGATGCAGGCATCACGGATTGCATCAAGACGTATTACGGTACGGGATATAAATGGAACTATTAATCATAAATTTCAATGTTCATTTTTCAAAGTAGAACAAGTCTTTTATCCAAGACGCTCAGGTTGTTTGTCAGTTGTGTGGCCATTTGCTTTGTCTTGACCGCACCGCTGTTCTATCTCCTCACCAAGTATTATTATGCTGAGGACATGATAGATATCATCGAGGCTATGAGCCGAGGCGAAGGCGTGCCCCCTATCGACTTGGAACAAGACATCATGGCAGGTATGATGATACAGTATCTACTTATCTTCTGCGTCATCACGATAGCTATGTTTATCACCATGCGTTTCTTCACCAAGAAGCTATTGCTGCCATTCGACGACACCCTGCGAAAGACTGAGGATTTCAATCTTGCCCAGAGCGACGTACCCCTCTTCGTGGATACCGACATCGAGGAATTTAATCGACTGAACCAATCCTTGGAGCGACTGATGAGCAAGGACAAGGAGACTTATCGCATCCAAAAGGAATTTACCGAGAATGCCTCGCACGAGCTCCAGACCCCACTTGCCATCATCCGAAGTAAACTCGACCTCTTGATGCAGGAGGAATTGGGAGAGAAGGAGATGAAGTTAGTTTCCGACCTCTACCAGCTGACCATGCGCATGGGACATCTGAACCGCAACCTCCTCTTGCTTGCCAAGATAGAGAATGCCCAATACACCACGCTGCAAGAGGTGGATGTAAAAGAGATGCTCGCCGAATCATTGCCCCTCTATGAGGCTTTACAGAATGGCACGACATTGAAGTTGATGGACAACGATCAGCATTTTAAGGTGCAAGCCAACCCAGTTTTGTTGGAATGCCTCTTGAAGAACCTGATAGTGAATGCCATTCGCCATTCACCAAGCAAGGGCGAGATACAACTCATCTTGGGCGACCATCAACTGGTGGTTAGCAATGACTCTATTGATGGGAAGAATGGCAAGCCACTTGATAGTAAAACCTTATTTCAAAGATTTCGCTCTGGCGATAACCAGCAGTCTGGCTCTAACGCCACCTCCCCAGAAGCCCCTCGGCAGAAAGGCAACGGCTTAGGCTTAGCCATTGTGAAAGCCATCTGCGACTTCCACCATTGGACCATAGAATATCACTTCAAGGATGGCAAGCACCAGTTCATCGTACACATTCCATCCAGTTCAGTTAACATTTAACATTCAACATTTAACATTATAAAATAAGATGTGGAAATATTATGCATTATTATCAGCCCTATTTGCCGCTCTAACGGCAATTTGCGCAAAGATTGGCGTAAAAGACATCAACTCTAACCTTGCCACCGCCATTCGCACCTCCATCATCCTCCTCTTGACTTGGGGCATCGTTTTGTTCAGCGGTAGGATGAATGAGATCAAGGACATCAGCCGTCACACCTGGTGTTTCCTCATCCTCTCAGGCTTAGCCACAGGCATGTCGTGGCTCTTCTATTTCAAGGCGATACAAGCTGGCGATGTTTCTCGTGTCGCTCCTATCGACAAGCTCAGCGTAGTCATCACCATCCTCCTCGCCTTCTTCCTCCTGAAAGAGCCAGTCAACATCAAGGTCATCATCGGTGCTCTGCTCATTACCGCAGGAAGCTTGTGCATGTTGTGGAAGTAAAAATTCCACAACTTGTACAATAGAATTAAAACAATCTGCACAATGGATTTGTCTCTACTTGAATATTTTAACAAATAAATCATTGTTGTTCAATAGTTTTTGTGTATCTTTGCACCCAACAAGAATATAAATATTAGAATTATGGCAAGACCAATTAAAGAAACCCCAATACTTTATGGCGAAGACGCTAGAAGATTTGAGGAAAAAATGAAAAATGTTCAGAAAGAATCTCCTGAACAAAAGAAAATAAGACTGGAGCATTATCATGCAATGCTTGCAGCCTTACATCGTGGTGAACAAATGCGAAAAGAAGGCAAGGCTATCCCTGGAATCATAAAAGTTTCATAATACATGGATTATTCCGATATAAATATCATACGCCTTGAAGAAGACGAAAAGATTGAAACAAAATTTACCCCAACAGTGAATCACCAATTCACAAAAGAAGATTTGGTGATAGATTCTCGTGTCACCTCTATGTCTGTAAATTTAGACCTTCCAAACTCTTTTGACTACAAAGAAGAATATTACAAAAAATACATGGAAGAACTATAATTCGGACAACATAACTAATGAGCATCTTAATATAAAGCTACTCGCTTTTCTTTTATTTTACACTAAAACTAACATTTCTTAAACTAAAATTTGGAAAATCAAAATCTTTTCATTACCTTTGCATTTGTCATACTGTGGATTGCCATCAATGAGTTGTTGGCGCTAATCTATGGTTTGGCTCTATTTTATGGAAAAGGCGTTTACTGCGTTTTTCTTCTGATCTGTTGAAAATTAGGGACTTTCAGCATGAGATTTCAGAAAGGAACAAGGTGGACGCTTACACATTGTGTGTATATACTTGGCACAAATGCGCCCTTTCGCAAGAGAGGGTGCATATTGTGCTATCCTCTATATACCTCTTTGGCGTAGGCTTCTGCACTTATATCCTTTGAATCTCTAGGTCCCCTAATACCTCAACAGACAAAGGATGGTTGGTACAGAACTCCTACGCCATTTCTATATTTAGACAAATATATATTTAACCATCCTACTTTGGGGAGTTGGCAGGAACAATAAACTGAGGTGAATAGATGGCGAATGACAATCTAACAAATGCAAAACTTGCCAAGAAAGACGAATTCTATACACAATATTATGATATAGAAAAAGAAATGAATGCATACTTGGAGTATAATCCAAATGTGTTCAGAGGCAAGACTATCCTTTTACCTTGTGACGACCCTGAATGGAGCAACTTTACCAAATACTTTGCCCAAAACTTTGAATTCTTTGGACTGAAGAAACTGATAAGCACAAGTTATGCACCAGAAAGCAAAAAGTACAAGTATGGCTATGAGCCATCATTGTTTGAAAAGGAAAGTGTAAAATTTGATAAAGACAAGACCTTGACATATGGCAAGATTTTCGTATTGGAGCATACTGACACAAAATCTAAGATTAATGTAGACGACTTAAAATGGGAATATTTGGAAGGTGATGGTGATTTCAGAAGCAAAGAAATTAAAGTTCTTCGTGATGAGGCAGATATTATAATCACCAATCCACCTTTTTCATTATTTCGAGAATTCTTCTCTTGGATAGTTGAGGCAGAGAAACAATTTGCGATAATAGGAAATATCAACTCCATCACCTACAAAGATGTCTTTCCATATATCAAGGACAATAAGGTATGGACGGGGGCAACAAACTTCAATGTCGGTATGTATTTTCGAGTTCCAGATAATTTCGTCTATGCATCTACCTACAAGTTTGATCGTGAGCGAGATGGAGTAAAAGTGAATCGTGTGCCTAATACCTGTTGGTTTACCAACATGGACCATGGACGACGTCACGAGCCTCTATCATTGATGACGATGAATGATAATTTGAAATTCTCAAAGCACAAGGAACTGAAAGGACGTTCTTCTTATATCCATTATGCCAACTATGATGCCATTGACGTACCTTATACGGATGCAATTCCATCGGATTATAAAGGAATAATGGGTGTACCAAAGTCTTTTCTTGACAAGTACTGCCCAGACCAATTTGAAATTATTGGCTGTGCTGAAGGTAACTCTGGCAAAGAATTAGGCTTGAAACCATTTGATAGGGAATTGAAAAAACTAAATAAGAGCTTGCGTGATGGGCAGCTATACTACATGGAAGATGGAATTCCTCAAAAGCCCTATGCGAGAATATTAATCAAATTTAAAAAGCAATAGCTTATGAAAACAACATTGCACACAGAATGGACCATAGCTGAAATATGCAAGGGATTCCAATACAACAAAAATGAAGGGAAAGGACTGTATGGATTAGACGGCAAACTAACCATACAGCCAGAATATCAACGCAATTATATTTACGATGATGGTCGACGTGATGTAGCTGTCATAGACTCTATATTAAAAGGGTATCCAATAGGATTAATATATTTCAACAAGAACAAAGAAGGTCAATACGAGATTCTAGACGGTCAACAGCGAATTACGAGTATCGGTCGCTTTGTGATAAACTATTTGGCTATCAAAGTAAATGGCAGAGAAACAGGAATATTGGGACTTGACGAAGAAATTCGAAATCGCTTCTTAAACACTAAACTTACTATTTATGTATGTGAGGGTGAGGAGCAAGAAATCAAACAGTGGTTCGAAACCATCAATATCGTTGGCATTCCATTGAACAACCAAGAGTTGCTCAATGCAATATATTCCGGTTCCTTTATAACAGCAGCCAAAGCTGTTTTTAGCAACAGTCAAAATTCCAATAAAATAAAGTGGGCTGCTTACATAAAAGGGAATATCAAGCGACAAGACTATCTAGAGCGAGCTTTGCAATGGATTAGTAACAATAAGGACATGTCAGTTGAGGCATATTTGTCGCAGCATAGAAACAATCCTGATATTTCAGAGATGCAGTTATATTTTGACACGGTCATAGATTGGGTGTCAAATACGTTTTCTGTGGTAGAAAAAGAGATGTGCGGTTTGGAATGGGCACGACTATATGAGGCCTATCACAACAAGCCATACAGTGTTGATGCTATAAACAAACGAGTAACAGAACTTTATCAAGATACCTTTGTAAAGAACAAGCGTGGTATCTTTGAATTTGTCCTTGGCGGCGAGAGCCATCCAGAGTTACTAGATATTCGTTTCTTTGAAGATTCCGTTAAAAAGGCAGCTTATGCCAAGCAGACTAATCTAGCGAAGGAAAAAGGTGTGTCCAATTGTCCTCTATGCGCAGCAAGTAGCAATAATCGAAACAATTACATCTACAAAATTACAGAGATGGAAGCTGACCATGTTACTCCATGGAGCAAGGGAGGAAAGACCGACTTGGCAAATTGCCAAATGCTCTGCAAAATGCATAACAGAATGAAAGGTAATAAATAACAATTAATTTTTATACAATATGAAGAAAGTTTTATATTTTTTAGTTTTAGCTATGACAGTGGTAACATTTATCGCATGCTCCAATGATGACGATGACAAAGAATCAGTAAGTGTTCCCACGATGAAAGAATTAGAATCCAATTCAGCATCATACATTCAATATGTAAGAAAAGAAGTAGAAGCCTATTTGTATTTCTATAACAGTAAACTATATTATATGGTAAGTGCTGGTGTACCTACTCCTCCTTTCATTTATGATTGCCAAATTAGCAATGGCAAATTGCATTTATCACGCACACTGAATAATGGAAACAAAGAGCAAATGACCTTTGAAACTGTAATAAAAACGAAAGGAAGTGCAAAAACTTTGGTACTACAATATGAACAAGGTACGTCTCCTGATACCCAAATTCTTTATGATGGAGACTACGAATATAGTCAAGAATCTTTAAGACACGTTTTCTTCTTACATTAAATACTGGAAGATGTATCAATAGTTCGTTTTAAAAACGATATAGCCTAAGCCGCCTTGCACAGCTAACACTATATTTGTTTTTAACGAACTATTGTTATAAAAACATCAAACAAACTTAGTCTTAATCTATATTGCACATAGAATACTGGCAACAAACATATAAGAAGTGACAAAAATCGCATAAAAAGGATTGCCAGGAGGGTCAGCCGACCGTTCCACAGGAGTGAGACCAGGAGCCAATTCTCGTTGTATAGTTTTACGATTAACCCCTAAACTATCAGCCAAGGATTTTGTATTTACTGCGACATTTACTGCGACATTCTGAGAGTCATCTATGACTCCATTATCTATCAAATCAAGTATATTTCTTTGTCTTTCAGTAAGTTGACTTTCGCTATTATCTGCGACATCGTGAGGGAAATCTGCAACATTTTGTGGAACATCCACAAATTCAGCCATCAATGTAGCCTTCAGGATAAAGGCATCTGTATGGAAAGAAGGAATGGTTGAACCACGACTTTCCAGTTCATTGCAGATACGGTCGATGCCTTCGCCAAACTCCTTGACAAAACTATATGCTTTTAAGAATTGCGCAATTTTCGGGTTACGAGAGAAATGTGTATGGCGGATGTTCTCAGCTCTCACCAAGCCATGCAGTCTGCCAGGAGACTCAAACACCAATCTGTTATCAAACATCTTAATCTGGATTTCCGTCCCCTTGATGCTATAATCTCTGTGACAATTTGTACTGTCTGCCACACTTCGAGTCATGGTATCCAAATAGTCTTTCTTGTTAATCATACTCCAATCGACACACCGCTTCAATTGCTTTTTCAGTATTAAATCGAGCCAAATACGTGTGCTTCTTCCGTTGCCTTCCCGAAATGGGTGCGCCACATTCATCTCCACATACTTGTCAACGATTTGCTCGAAAGTATCTTTTGGCATCTGCTCAATTTTTTGAAGAGTGGCAGGCAAATAGGCTGCCATTGCAAACTGAAAACCACCTTTGGCTATATTAACATTGCGTATTTTTCCTGCAAAGTCATAAAGTCCGCCAAAGAGATAGGCATGAATCTGTTGTAGTCCTTTGATGGTGCCAACCTCTATGCTATCAATTAGGCTACTCTCAAATAGAGCGTATGCCTTAGAGCGGCTCTTCCCGTCAATACTCTCTTCACTATTGGTAAGCCATGATACGAAACGAGAAGCCTTGGTGTTGGGGAAGTTGGCAGCTAACAGCAGAATGCCATCAGTATCAAGGACATCCGTCAGACGCTTTTTACCATCAGGAGCTAATAATTTCAACTGGTTAGTGACACTAACCACTTCACTTTCTTCCTTCTTTAGCTTCGTTTTCAGATACTTCCAATAGTTGCGGTTCTTGGCATAATCGTCTTGGTCGTTTAGCACGCCCACAACGTCCAGAACGGAGAACCACCATTTTTGTAGTTCATCGTCCCAAACAGCTCGTACCTCACGATCGTTGAAAAAGCGAATAGACACTTTCTGAAGATGCTGATTGTTATCTGTTGCTTGCATATTTCTTCACATTATTATCACACCCTTATTTGTCTTTACCACCACTAAGTAACTTTCTCATCTCTTCCTCTGGCGGCAATACCTTCTTGAGTTTCTCTGGCATTACCTGATAAGTAGCCACTCCCATTGGTTGATTATAGTCTTGAAGAAGATACTCCACATACGTCTTGTCAGCATCGCAACAAAGCACGATACCGACGGTAGGGTTCTCATGGGGCTTGCGCTCATCATCATTAAGCATACGGATATATGCTGCCAACTGACCGAGATAAGCAGGCTTGAACTCACCTTTCTTCAATTCAAATACGACAAGACTCTGCAACTCTCTGTTGAAGAACAGCAAATCCACATAATGATCATGACCGAACTTGTCGATATGCACCTGGTTACCCATAAAGGTAAAGTCCTTACCAAACGTCAAAATGAAATTCTTGACATTCGACACTATCGAGTTCTCTATGACACGTTCATCTATGTCTTGAGGGTCTCGTTCACCAAGTTCTTCCACATTGATAAAATCGAGCAGGTAATCATCCTTAAACATGGAGATAGCCTTGGCTGCATGGCGAGTAGAAGGCATGGTTGATGCAAAGTTGTTTGGCATCTGTGACTGATGATGGAAGAGGTCAGCCTTCAGGTTGTTGCGCAAAGTATATTTATCCCAATGTAATGTTGCTGCTTGATGGATATAAAAGGCACGCTCCTCCAAAGTATCAGTCTTGGCAAGAATCTCATAATGATGTGAAAAACTTAACGACAAGAATTCATGCCAATCCAAATCGTTCGCCAATGGCGAACGATTTACAGTCAACAGCTCATTTGCAAGCAATACATCTTGTTTTTCAGACGCTTGCAAATCGTCCGCCATCGGCGAACGATTTATATTTTGACTCCATTGCTCATAAAAAATACGCATTTTCTTTATACTTGCTGGCGAAAATCCACGCAGTCCAGGCAGCTCTCTTCTTAGCTGTTCACTGATTGATTCGATGGCACCTGTTCCCCATGTTCCTGTGCGAGTATTATCTGAGACAAACTTGCCTATACCATAATATAGAGCAAGCATCTGGCGATTCACTGCCTTGGCTGCCTCCAGCTGATTGTGCAGTATGGCAGACTTTATAAGCTGCACTGCCTCATTATATTTTGTATCGATCTGCTTCATATCTTAATCTCCCATGTTAACCAGTTCCTTAATTAGCCACAAAAATAACAAAAAATGCTGAGATTCTGTTCTTTTTAATCTAAAAAATACAAAAAGCGACATTAATTTGCTTGAAAGATTAAGAATAATTATTCATAAGCCTCTTATAATTCTCCGTTCAAAAGCTTTGGATGTCCGTTCAAAGCTTTCGGATGTGCATCCAAAGCCTTTGAACGGACATCCAAAACCTTCGGACGCAAATTATATCACTATTTTACACAAAAAGTAACATATCTTTGAATGAGAAAGAACTAACAACACATAACTCTTTATATTTCTGCAAGATACTAAAACGTGATATTGCAAGCCAAGCCTTTGCCCTCTTCCGAGAGATAAGGAGAGATGAAGGTATTCTTGAGATAACGCTTGCGGAAGAAGGTCTTGGAGATGACGGGATAGAGCCAGTAGGCAGCCTCCACACTCATGATGCCAATACCTGCACCAGCCACTACATCGGTAAACCAATGGCGATTGTTGTACATTCTCAAGAAGCCTGTGCCTGTTGCCACCGCATAACCTGCCACACCTATCCATGGCGACACATCCTTATACTCTCTACGCAAGAGTTCGGCTCCCATGAATGCCGTAGCAGTATGACCAGAAGGGAAGGAATTGCGAGAGCTGCCGTCTGGACGCATCACCTTGGTGGCACTCTTCAGTGAATTAACAGAAATGCCCATCAAGGCATAAGCTGTACCGAGGATAATGGTCAAGTCGCCATAACCATGCTGCCCCCTGATGCCACAGAGATTCAAGCCGTAGGTAGCTACCATCGGCGAATACTGGGTGAAATCATCTATCGTAAATTTATTCTTGATGTGCTCCTGCAATTCATCCCTTATCTCCTTGTTGCGATTCTGAAACCAGTCACTTTCCTGACCTATCTTGCCCAAGATTAAGAGAGAAGCTGGGATGAGCATCTGCATTGGCTTTACGGTATATGGCGTATCCTTCTCTCTCTTTATCCTCCAATCCATGTTATCCAAAGGATTGGAATAAAGCTTATTATTATAATAAGGCGAAGACTTGCCAAAGACAGGAATGCCTGCTTTCTTATTGAAATCTTCCGAGATGACTTTATCAGAAATGGATTTATCCGAAATTTCTTTGTCATCAGAAGAAGAAGCAGCTTCTCCCATAGGATTGAGAGATGGCATTTCACTGCCCACAGAATTTTGTGGGAGAGATTTTTGCAAGAGCGAATCATTAGGAACCAATTCCTTCGGAACGATTTTCTTCACATTCCCTTCATTCTGAGCAGTCACTTGTCCTAAACCCAACAACAGCATCAAACCTAAACAAGAAAGAAATCTTCTTGCTCTCGTAACTCTTGAAGCCATGACTCTCATACTCGTGACTTCCGTTATACCCTTGTTCTTATCCATACCTATTTTTATAATATTTACCCTGTATTTTGTTGTCAATAAAACTCTTTGGTTGCAAAGTTAGCTATCAATTTTGGAGGAAATTTGAATTTCCGCTTTTCTCCTCCCTTCTTTCTTCAATATTTTGGATTCTTTGTGCAAAAACGCAACTTTCAGATTTGCCATAAACTAAAAAAGATAAAACAAGAGAGTTTCTCAAATTAAATTCGTAACTTTGCCACATCAATCAAGTTACAATACAAGATGATAAAATAAAAACAATATAAGGCAAACAAGAAGTATGACATTATTAGAAGCTATCAAGGCACGCCACAGCGTGCGCAAATATCAGAATAAGCCAATAGATGGGCAAGCAGTGTTAGAATTGAATGCCCAGATAGACGAGGCTAACCAAGGGTCGGGACTTCACATGCAGCTCGTGCTCAATGAGCCACGTGCCTTCAAGGGCATTCTCTCTTACGGCAAATTTTACGGAGTGGAGAATTACATCGTGGTAGTTGGCAAGAAGTTCAAGGGAAAGATGGAAAAGGACAAACTGGCGAAGAGCACAGAGGAACAGGCTGGTTATTATGGAGAAAAAATCGTATTGCTGGCACAGACTTTGGGCCTCAACACCTGTTGGGTAGGTCTGACCTATCGCAAGGTAACGGATGCCTTTACCATTGCCGATGATGAAAAACTCTATTGCGTGATTGCCATTGGTTATGGTGTGACGCAAGGTGTGAGCCATAAGATCAAGAGCGCAGAGCAAGTAAGCAATGTATCAGCCGAAACTCCAGAATGGTTTCGCCATGGTGTAGAGGCTGCTCTCCTCGCCCCAACAGCCATGAACCAGCAGAAGTTCCACTTCGAATACCAAGCACCTGCGCAAGGCAAGAAGCCGAAGGTAGCAACCAAGCGCAAATTCTCGATGTTTGGCTATACAGAAATGGACCTTGGCATCGCCAAATATCACTTCGAAATAGGGGCTGGGAAAGAGAATTTTGAGTATGCAGAATAACTAAACAACATTTGTTGGATAACTAAACGACATTTGCAGAACAACTGAACATATAGCTTCTGCAACATTATCATACAAGAAACGCCGCAAAATCTGCGGCGTTTCTTAAATATTTAAAAGTTTTCTCTATCAAATGCTGATATTCAGAATAATATGTGTAACTTTGTGGGCAAAACAAATATAAAGATAAAAGCATGAGAAAGAAACAGCAAGATACGGAAAATCAGTCTTCAAAGACAGCCAAAGGTAAGACTTCCAACAAAGGAGGCAACTCTACCAAAGGAAAGACTTCCGCCAAGGCAAAGAAGAGCAAGAAGCCCAAGATTTCTTACTATGTTAAGCCAGAGAAGATGTCATTGGAGGAATGGCAGATTAAGCTACGTAAGCAAGCAGCACAAGCTGAGCACTTTGCCATACACTGCGTAGATGATGAGCTATGCCCTGGTGAATACTCGGTACGCAATCCCTTGAAAAACAATGAATACAAGGTGGTGTATCGTGGAGCCAACAGTCCTTGGAACTACTGTTCTTGCATGGATTTCAAGACCTCTCGACTGGGCACTTGCAAGCACGTGGAAGCCGTCAGATTGTGGCTTACTCGCAAAAGCAATCTCCATGTCCACAAGGAGATTCCACCCTATACTTCTGTTTATCTTTCTTATCGTGGCGAACGCTGCGTAAAAATACGTATTGGCTCTGACAATCAAGAAGAGTTCCGCCAACTTGCCAAGGATTATTTCGACTCTAATGATGAGTTGAAAGAGGCTGCATACGCTCATATTGGTTCCTTCCTAAAACAGGCAAAAGAAATCAACGACACTTTCCGTTGCTATCAAGATGCTATCGACTTCATCATCGACAAGCGAGAGAAGGCAGAGCGCAGCAAGATGGTAGAACAATACGATGATGCTGCCCTTGACCAACTGCTCAAGGTGAAACTATACCCTTACCAGAAAGAAGGCATTCGCTTTGCTGCCAAAGCAGGAAAGGCTATCATCGCTGATGAGATGGGCCTCGGCAAGACCATCCAAGCCATCGGCACAGCAGAGCTTTTGCGCAAGGAAGGTCTCATTGGCAGTGTACTCATCCTTTGTCCTACCTCACTGAAATACCAATGGAGAAGTGAAATCAAGAAATTTACGAATGCGGAAGTTTATGTCATAGAAGGCACACATCTGAAACGTAAAGAATCTTATAACCGTCCTGAGCCTTACAAGATTATCTCATACAACAGCGCCTGCAACGACATCAAGGTGTTAGGCGGATTGCAAACCGACATGCTCATCATGGACGAGGTTCAGCGACTGAAGAACTGGAACACCCAGATTTCCATGGCGGCAAGAAAAATCAGCTCCGATTATTCCGTCATCCTCTCAGGAACACCATTGGAGAACAAGCTCGACGAACTTTATTCCATCGTAGAATTTGTGGATAACTTCCGTTTAGCACCATACTATCTCTTCAAGAATCGTCACATCATGACCGACGAGACTGGTCAGGTATTAGGCTATCAAAATCTCAATGAGATAAGCCAAAAGCTATCCGACATTCTCATTCGTCGCCGTAAAAAGGACGTAAAGTTGCAAATGCCAGAGCGCCAAGACAAGAATCTCTTTGTTCCTATGACCAAGGAGCAAAAGGCGATGCACGAAGAATGGAAATTCCAAGTTTGTATCATCGTAGAAAAGTGGAAACGTTTCCATTTCCTTTCTGACAAAGACAGGAAACGACTTTTGATGTTCCTTTCTCAGATGCGAATGGTTTGCGACAGTTCCTACATCCTCGACCAGAAGACGAGATACGACACCAAGGTGGATGAATGTCTCAACATCATCAGCGACATCATTAGCGAGGAAGGCGAAAAGGTAGTGGTATTCAGCCAATGGGAACGCATGACTCGCCTCATCGCCAAAGAATTGAAAGAGCGAGAGATTGTTTTCGAATACTTGCACGGAGGAGTACCATCTGCCAAACGAAAGGACTTGGTGGATAACTTCATGAATCTGCCAGAGAGCCGTGTATTTCTCACAACGGATGCAGGCAGCACAGGTCTCAACCTACAGGCAGCAGCCACCATCATCAACATCGATTTGCCATGGAACCCGGCCGTATTGGAACAGCGAATCGGAAGAATCTATCGTCTCGGTCAGCAGAACAACATACAGGTTATCAACCTCGTAGCTCCCCACTCCATCGAAGAGGAAATGGTGGGCAAGTTGCGCTTCAAGACATCGATGTTTGAGGGCGTATTGGATGGTGGCGAAGACTCCGTATTTGTCGAAAAGAATAAGTTCGCTAAGATGATGGAGGCTGTCAGCGATATGATGGATGAGAAAGAGGCCGACAACAAGGAAGCTGATAACCAAGAAGCTGATGCGACAATTTCTCTTGAGGACGAGGAAGAGAAGAAAGAAGTCGCCACCAATAAAGAGACGCAAGAGACTAAAGAACAAGAGGGCACTATTGAGCAGAGACAAGAAGAAAATCTGCAAGAACAAGAAAATGATTTCGACAATAAGATTTCTTCGGCGTCAGCATCTGGAAATCAAGAATTCTCTGAGTCTTCAGTAACTTCTGAGCTTTCAGTAACTTCTGAGCCTACAGCAACTTCTGCAAAAACAAGAAAACCTCAAGACCTTGTGGCGCAAGGAGTATCTTTCCTATCAGGTTTGGCTGAGACGTTGAAATCTCCAGAAGCAACCCAACGCTTGGTTGACTCTATCGTGGAGAAAGATGAAACAACAGGCGAAACATCCATCAAGATTCCTGTTGACAGCAAGGAGACTGTCTCGAATCTGTTGGGATTAATTGGTAAGTTATTCGCAAAATAAGGATTTAAAAAATATAGAATAGGATTATGAAAAGTAATCAATTCATAGCATTCATTGCCACCAGTATGATGGTATTGGCGTTCAGCATGCCTGCCAATGCACAATTCGGCAATCAGCAACGCCCTACCCAACAAGGACAGGAGCGCAGAGGTTTTCATCATCGTGGAGAATGTCTCAGCGACAAAGACAAGGCTGCAGAGATTATAGATATAGCGGAAAATAACAGATTGCAAACAAGCAGAAACAATGGGAAAGAACGCAATATTTGATAATATCATAGCTCGAACCTCTGTTCGAAGCTACACTTCCCAAGCTGTTGAGGAAGAAAAGATAGACATGCTGCTCCGTGCTGGTATGGCAGCCCCATCGGCATGCAACAAGCAGCCTTGGCATTTCATCGCTATCACCAACCGAGAGATTCTCGACCAGATACCGAGTTTTAGCCCATACGCCAGCATGGTAAGACAAGCACCACTCGCCATCGTGGTTTGTGGTGACTTAAGCAAGACATTGGAAGACAAGGAGCAAGAGTTTTGGATTCAGGATTGCGCCGCCGCCACCGAGAACATTCTCTTGATGGCACAAGGTCTGAAACTTGGTGCCGTATGGACAGCCCTCTATCCACTCAAAAAACGATACGAAGGGATGCAGCAGCTGTTGAATCTTCCGACCAACCTCATTCCTCTCAACACCATCGTCATCGGTTATCCGAAGGAAATGACGAAGGCAAAAGATAAATGGAAGGAAGAGAATATAACACGAATCTCCTGAGAATAGGTAAACTTACAAAGGCAAGTTTACCCATTCCTATCATCTTCGGAAAAGAGTTGAAATCAGAGTGATGGCGATAGAGTAGCAGGCAAAAGCGATGCCTGTGGCACATACGCCCTGCCAACCTAAGCCATCCCAGGCGACTCCTGCACAAAACGTACCGATACTTCCACCAGCAAAAAGAGAAGTCATAAAGATGGTGTTGGCACGATTACTGGCTTCGGGCACTTCTTTCAGACAGCCACTCTGATTGCTCAACTGCAAGCATTGTGCCCCAATATCAACGATGTGACACATAGATTTTACCTACCGTGGCTATCAAGGCACGATAAGTGCCAGAAAAAGAAGACTGCATCACAGGCATCATACGCAAAGTAACCAGCAAGCTCACCAACATGATGACAGCCGCAATGCCAAACATGAGTCGCCAGCCAAGCCATCCACCCAAATATCCACTGATGACTCGCGCAGCCAACACGCCCGTAAGCAATCCCGATAAGACAAAGCCCATATTGCGTGATTTCTCTTCTGGGCGAGAGAACAAGCCAGCCATAGGCACAAAGATTTGTGGCACTACAGAACAAGCACCCAATATGATAGAAGCTCCCCAAACAATCCACACATTGGTGGCCAAGGCTATGGCAGATGCCATCAAAACAGCGATGCTCATACTTGTTATCACTATCTTACGGCGAGACCACATATCCGCCATCGGCACAACAAGCAACAAGCCCGAAGCATAGCCTATCTGAGTAATCACCGTTATCAGGTTAGCTTCCAACTCCCCTATGCCAAGCGAAGCCCTCATCTCTTCGAGCAACGGCTGGTTGTAATACAAATTAGCAACAGTCAATCCCCCCACTACCGACATCATTATCAAGATGCGGTTAGGGATTCCTCCATTCTCTTTTAGTTGTATCATAATTTACTATCTTTTAAAAAACGCCGCAGATTTTATGGCAAAGATAATGCAAACGAGCACAAAAGAAGCTTGCTATCAAATTGCCGAGTGCAGCTTATCTTATTGCAAAAGTACACAAAAAACGTTGCAAAACAAAAATTTAAGTTAAAAAAGTCTATTTCTATCGAGAAAAGTATTCTTTCACATAAGTTTTTATCTAAGAAATAGTACTTTTCCGAATAATATACTTAACTTTGTTGGCAAAATAAATATAATGAATAAAAAACTATTCGCAAAATAAAGTAATTATAAATATTGATAAGGCTTATGAAAAGAAATCAATTCATCGCATTCATCGCCATCTGCATGATGGTTACAACTTTCTGCCTACCTGCAAATGCGCAACAAGAAAAGCAGAAAGCTACCCCATCCGACTCAACTTCTTCTAAGCTATTTTGTGATCCTTACATCATCTATCCAGAGTTTCCTGGAGGTCATAAAGCATTGATGCAATACATTCACGACCACTTAAGATGGCCCAAGAATGTATCTTGCACAAAAGACAAAATCCGAGTCATCATAGGATGCACCATTGATGAAAAAGGAAGGGTAAGAAACGTTAAAGTGAAGCGCAGCTTTGCCCCTGAATATGACAAGGAAGCTATCAGAGTCGTCAAGAAACTACCAAAGTTTAAACCTGCTAAAATGAATGGTAAAATCGTCAAAATAAAATATGCGATTTCTGTTGTATTCAAAAAAGAATAGCAAAACCTACATTTACGTCCAAAACTCATGTTCTCCAGTCATGCACATCCGCCCTCCACACTTGGGGCAGGTGTGCATGTCCCACTTACGAATCTTACCCGAACCACACCTTAGGCACAATCTGCCTACCAGAGAATTAAAACTGGGCGCAGCATCCCCTATCACTCCACCCACCACGAGCGGAATGATGTTCTTGCAGTCGGGACACGTCATACTCTCTATGCGTTGTCCCATGAAGCCACGCCCCTCATAGACCTCCGCCTCATAACCACAAGACTCACATCTATAGATTCTCTTTTGCGACATTATCACTTTCAAATGAAATCATATTTTCTCTTTATTACTATTTTTCTTATAGTGTGTGTGTACAAACTTGAAATAGTCAAAATAATGTATTGGTTGATATGTTATTCTTCAAACTTGATTAAGTTCATAATCTGCAAGAAATAATCATTCGACCAAATATCCAGTTCTTTTGGATTTTTTATAAACGGCAGTACATCAGCCTTTACCTGTCTGATGTCTGATGTGCCCAAACGCACCTTCAGGTCTTCCAAGAATTCTTCTTTGGTCTTCTGGTATCCATTAAATTCCTTGATCCTCTCTTGAAGATGCTTGAAATCCAATGGGATTCTATTTCTGACATACCATTCAAAGTCGTACCAATCGCGTCCTTTTACACGATTCTTCCATGCACGATAAACCAAGGCATGCATCTTCCCAGCAAACAAATCTGGCAAGGTGAAGCACCTTGTCATAAAGGAGCGTGGCTCCATCAAGAGTTTTTGTTCTGTTGAGAATCGCAGAGGAGGGTTCGTATCTACCTCTATTTTAATCTTGATAGACTTCTCTGTTTGGAACGAGATGTCATATACATCAGTGTTGTCTTTCAAGAAAGCTGATTCAACTTTTCCAAAGTTCTTCTTGTCCTTTTTCTTGATGTCAACTGTTCTACCAATTGCTGCGAACTCATCAATGATGGGTTGGAAATACATTGTAAAGTCAAACTCTGGATCAGGATTAAGCAATGAGAAGTCCATATCCTCACTGAATCTCTGTAATCCATGGAAGATTCTGAGGCATGTGCCACCATAAAATGCAGCATTGTCAAAGAAACCTCCTTGGTTTAAACCGGCAAGAATCACTTGTTGGTTAACCTCGAAAGTTGCGTTTCTTACAGCTTGATCTGTAGACTGGTCATAAGCAGACAACATATTTTGGAAGATGTCATTCATTGTTCAATAATTTTAAAATTGTTTGAATTGATGTGGCTTTCTTGCCAACTTTTGAATAAGCCAACAGAATTTCTTTGTCGAAAGATGCCAACCTTTCCATATCAAACCGAAGGTCTTCTTCCAAGAACTTTTCGGCTTCCTTCTTAAATCTGAGGTTTAGCCCAGGCGTATTGGCTATGAGGTCGCATAGTGCTTTCTCAGGTGTGGCCATGATGTAGGTTACGCCATTTTCTTTGATTTGGGTCAGTCCGATAGGATAACTCTCTTTCGAAATATGCGTGTAGCTAAAGTTTCCTATTGGTGTACAAAATGTTTTGGCAGCCTTGAATGTCATGGACTGTGTAGTATATACAGCCTCTGGTATGAGTCCATAATACCTGAGTGCCGTGCTCATGGAGACGTATGACGGTGCAAGAAGATGGTTGGCAACCAGTCCAGCTGATAGCTTCATGCCTGACTCTTCAGGGTTAGCAACGAACAAATTTCGCTTGAGGCGGATGATTTCACCCTCCTTTTCCAGCTGTTCAATCTTTTTCCATTTTGTCTTTACCTCTGGATAGAGGGACGCAATGACTGTACTTGATACTGGAATGTTTCGTATGTCTGCTAAAATACTTCTCATTTTAAATGCCGAGTATAGTTCTTATTTTCTGCAAAAATAGTAAATATTTTGGTAGTAAACCAACTTTTTGTTTGTTTTCCATCAAATATTTGACTATTTTAACCAAAGTTTCCAATTTTCGATAAGTAATGCCAGCCATTACACCCTTACACACCAGGCAACAGCCGCTTCCCGTATGCCAGTTTAAAAGTGTATAAAAAGGCAGCATTCCTTACATTCTCATTCGCCAAAAGTGTAACAAATCACAAAAATGACGAATTGCATGATGATTTCTCAATCAAAAAGCTTACCTTTGTATCTCCAAAGTCATAGGTTATGACGTTGTTTAATGTAGGACTGATAAAAATAACATTATGATTATAGAAGAGATTATCAAATATAATGAGCAGTTTGTAGCCAACAAGGGCTATGAGAAGTATCTTACCAGCAAGTATCCCGCATCATCAGCCTCTTCTCCTTTTCCGACAAGAAGATGAAGGCTCTCCAAATGATGGCATCACATATCGTTGACCCTCAGAATGCTGCCGACATCTACAAGCAGTTTACATTCAGCAGCGATAAAGATAAGGCTGCGGAGATTATTCGATATAGTGGGAGATAATACGGCAGCCAAGACAACGTCAAGGAATTGACTTATGTCCAAAACTCATGTTCGCTCGTCATGCACATCCGCCCTCCACACTTTGGGCAGGTGTGCATATATGATAACCGCAAGATTCACATCTATAGATTCTTTTCTGTGACATTAATTCTCACTAACCTCTTCATATCTATCACGCATCAAAGCTCTCGCCAAGAAATCATAATTTTCACGAACCAATTCTCGACCTCTCTCCTCGCCTCTGATAGAATTGAGGGCTGCATCAGGTAGCATATCATGCTCCATAGCATACTCCAATAATTCACGAGGCATATTCAAGGCTATTCCGAAGGCATGCTTCTTAGCGTATTCTTTGTCATAATATGGGTTACGTTCATCCTTCAAGCACTTGGCGCCACCACGAATCAAGCCAACAGGTTTATCTTTGCTAAAAACTGTCAGTACGATATCCTTCTCTGTACCAGGAGCATTCAAATTACTTGTCATCTCCTCAGGCATTTTCAATTCCTTCTTCATAAAAGCACGCAATGCAGGCAAACTATCAAAATAAAAGAAAGGATTACCTTTCGACTTTTTCAACAGTTCATCATATTGCTTCATTTCTGGCTGCTTCATTCTTCGAGCATGATCTTGCACCTGCTCAAACATATCCAATCCTGATTGGGAAGCGGCATGATCAGCATTAGAGTTCCACTCTCCATGATATTTCACAAAAGAGCCTATGACGATTTTGCTATCATAAAAATTAGCCCCAGGATGATTCAATCCCTCGCAAGTGATGAAGAATTGCATTCCTTTTGGAGTTTCAAGTTTCATACCCTTATTCACATCGCTTTCAATAACCTTCAATATCTCAAACATTACATACTCTTGATTTGCTGCCCACTGAGCTTTTTCCTCATTTCCATTGGCTTCAAGAATCAAAGAAAGCCATTGTTGTGCAATCAAAGCCAAAGGGCCAATTCTATGAGTATATGGGATTTGACTTTCTGAGACATAAGCACCAGCATGATCATCATTTAGTATTTCAGCATAATCCACGGCATCGCTCTTAACCAAATCATCCGAATCTGGGATATACGTAAGATAGCAGTCGTAGGTCAACCACTTAAGCACATCTCTTTGCAGATAGTAGTCATCCATAAATTCGGCTTTCTCGAAGTAAGCTTTCAAGTCCTCATTGACAGGAATTTCCTCAAACCATTCATCCATCAAGCGATAAGCTGCCTCTGCAATGCTTTCCACGGCTGGGGTCTCCGGATTCACGATTCTCCCCTGCGAGCTTCGTGTATTCACCAATGTATTCCACACGACAAACTTAACATCTTCAAGACTGGGTTCGTCCTGAAGATATTCCTTGTCATCTATGGAATAAAAAGGCAAGTATTTGCCATACATCTCATGCATTTTGTTTGTAAACCCACGCCAAACACCAGCATCTGCCATCACATCCTCATAATACAAAGTCAGATTAACTGTTATAAGTTTCAGTTCAAGGTTTGTGAAATCTCTCACATAAGCATTATTTATAGCTTCCAGCAATAAAGATGCAAAATTAGCATAATCGCCATCGGTATAAGAAACCAATCCCCTTGGATGACCTCTTTTTATTTCTTGCTGTGGAATCAAAATCTTCTTCATAAATTAATATTATTGTTCATTTCTAAAATATTGCTTAATTCATCACCTCTCTCAATCAAAAAGTCCCTTGACGGCATAGACAACGGCACATTGCGAAGGAAGATGACGACGCTTGGCAAAGTTACGAAGAAAATCTCAATTATGCAAAAACTATCATAAAATAATTATCATAAAATGATATTTTTGGTAAAACTAACGAGATTAGATAAAAACTATTGCTGTCCGATAAAAACGACCAGTCATGATTTTTGCTCTATAAGTTGCT
>SAMEA104315437__coassemble_147_pt1 | contig 76937 bp, 58 predicted proteins | sample SAMEA104315437__metabat2_high_PE_043 | metagenome-assembled genome bin SAMEA104315437 (sample SAMEA104315437) | gut metagenome | biome: Monkey gut; feature: monkey-associated habitat; material: faeces | place: China | collected 2013 | reverse complement strand
TTTCTACTCATTCCATGTAAAACGTTTTATCATATGACATGCATATATATACGACAGTAAATCAATGAATCTATACGACAGTAAGTCATCATATATGCAATTCTCTGCTTACCGATAGGTTGATTCAGATACTCGACTTTGGAGAGTATCTACCGATAGGCAAGTGCTTTCGAGAGTAACTCGAAAGGTTTTGAGTAACTCAAAACATAACTTGCTATCGTCAGATACCTCGATTTTTCAAATCATCTCAGAGTCTGAAACCACGTTGCCTTTTAGGAGTGCGAAAACGTGGTTGAGGCTCGTCAACAATTTCAAGTTTGAAGACATCTATCAACTTCCGAATGGCAGAATTCTGTTTGATGAGGGCTTGAAGTTTTGCTTCTGCAGGCTTGATTTTGAGCAAATAATCAGCAATGTCTAAGCCTTTAGCTTTATCTTCTTCGCAGGCTTGATGCTCTAAAAAGTCGAAAAGCGTTGCACGGATGCCGAGAACTTGCATCATTGGCAGCTTATCTTGCCAAACTGTTGTCGCTCCCAAATCAGGGAATAAAACCACATCTCTGTTTTTCAGAACAGATAACGACTTCGTGTTAAAGCAACCATTCTTACCACCACTTGCTATCCATATGAATTGAGGAAGATAGTAGGAGGCTATCAAGGCTGTCTTCTCACTTTCAACCAATGCTATAGGCTTGGTCTTGGCTACATTGATAAGATGCTCACCAAAGAAGCATTGACAGAGATTGAAATCCTTGTGGGGGATAAGCGAGTGTACCCATGAAACATGGCTGTATGGTTCTTTTACTCGCTTACCTGTCTCAGGATTATAGAGCATTACCTTACCAGTTCTCACCTTGCCTTGATTGTCAACTTGCCAAAATACCGTGGCACCAGTCCAGTGTTTGGAAGTTCCGACATGATATTTCTCCATCAAAGAAAAAGTAGCTGTTTCACCGAATTGAGAAGATAGAAACAAGAAAAGGTTGTTTGCCTCATAACATTTCTGAGAACTTCGCATGATGTTCTCGTCTATATAAGAAGTGGGTAATGGCTTCAGCATTTCTCTCTTCTTATATGAAATAGTCTCATCCTTTGTGAATGTCTCATTCTTCTCGGGATTCTTCTCAAAAAAATCCTTGGGAGTGAAGTGATAACCACAACTTTGCTCATGGTTGCAGCGCCCCACGTAAGGAGGAAACTCAATCTTCCCTTCTGTGTCAATATATCGGGCGAAGCTACGTTTCTTATGACATTCTGGACATGTATGTCGGGTAGCGATGCCTTTGTATGGCTCTAATATGAATCTATGTGTACTCATTTCATTTCTTTTTTATGTGGCGGTTCTGTCGGTTTTGTCGCTTTTGGTATTAAAACCGTCAAAAGCGACAATTCCGACAATCCCGTCACGAGTTAATCTTTGAATATTCTCCATGCTTCTCTTTGCGAAATAGAACTCCGATGTTATCATTCAGAAATCTTTCCAATGTCCTTGACTTCATGTCGTTCTCTTTGGCGACATCATGAGCTTGGGCCGTGGTGAATGTTGCAGGAAGATGGTTGACGATTGCTTGTTGTTGAGCGGTGAGCATATTCTCGTTGAGGATATTTTGTACTGATATGGCAGAGTTCTTGAAATAATCTGTCAATCGGATGGCTCGCTCTACACTAAGCAGATCGATGGCTTCCTTATCACATTCTCCACACGTCCATCGTGCCAATTGAATAATCAGACAGAAACGGATGATGTATATCTCCAATTTGCAATAGATGCTGACAATGGTATCATTTGTTTCATTGTCGCATTGCTCGGAGAAATGATGCTGCCATTCATAGAGCCTTGCCTTAGCTTCTTCTGTGAATGATAAGACATGAGGCTCGATTTCCTGTTGCTCATTTATTGGACACTCCATATCAATAAGGTGTTGAATGATGGCTTGCCAATCTCGCTCTATATTATCGGGCAACTCTCGGTCACTCCATCTCGCTTTCTGCTGAAGGTTAGGCATGACGAATAAAATGCGATCGATGAAGCCGTTGCTGGAGCGTTCGCCTTTCGCCAACTCACTAATTATCTTCTTTTGGATGGTTCCGATTACTGAGATATAGGGGCGTTTAATGAAAATGGAACTCTTGGAACTTCTTCTGTCTGATATGGTTGTCTTGGCGCTAAAGACAGATAGCCAGAACTGTTCCTCTGAACCATTGTTATAGCGGTTGAAGTTCTTGAACCATGCAGACAACTCGTCTGTCCATAGGCATAAACCCCTCTTGTTCTGCGCATGAATATAGCTCAAGCCTTCTGGTGTGACATCAGAGACCAAGAAACGTTTGCGTACAGGTTCTTGCGGAAATCCATCCTCTCCATTTTCAATGCGTTCCTTGCGAGACATGCACATCTTTTCCTCAAACTTACTGTATTGCTCCTCGAATAACTTGTTTTGCTCATAGTCGTAATCGAGGAATGGCTTCATAGCGAAGCTAAGTGGGTGGCTCTTGTTGGCTCCTGGTCTTCCGATAAGAGCCATGTATAAGATAGGACTTTCAAGCCAACCTTGTTTCATCTGTGCCAAGTGCGTGTTGCCGATACCAACAGCCAATGCAGTGAGTATGGCTGCTGATATATAGTCGGTAGGAAAACTGTGGCATTCGTGTACCTCCTTGATGATTCTCTGAATCTTGGCAGGAAAGATGCTTACGGGAAACTGGCTTCCTGATAGGCGAGTACTCATATCAATAGCCTTATCCATGATAATCATTGGATTGATGGAAGTTTCCTTATTGTTATTTAAAGCTGTCATTTGGCATAGAGTTAAAAATTATACATTGACTTGGGTTTGCGCTTCATTCCTCCTTGCATGGCTTTTAGCATTTCAGAATGGTTCTGCTCCTTGGTAGCTTTTCGACCATTCTCAATCCATGCAAGCAGCTCATCCTTATAGAAGTATAGCTTCTTACCTTTTTTATAGGATGGCAGAATGCCTTGGTTAACCAATCGATAAATGGTTGGCTTCGACTTCATTATAATAATAGCAGCCTCATCAATCTCAACCAATATATGGTTATTTGCTGATGATGTAGGTTGAAGTGCTGATACCATTTGCTTCAACTCGATAACTTGTTCTGTTAAATAAGATACCGCTTGTGGTAACTTATCAAAGGTGATACTTTCATTTATCATATCTGTTCATTTTTTATTATTCGGGTACAAAGTAAATGAGTTATGTAATGGGGATAAATATCACTGAGATATAACCTCTGAATAACCGCTCAATGCTTATCAGCAACAATAATGTGTCTTGATTCCGCCTTGAACATCTAAGCTTGGTAGTAATTCAATGATGCAGGTACCTTCCATTCTTAACTTCCTTATAATAGTGGATATTTCCACATCAACCAGCGCATCCGCAAAAACTTGTTTTATAAAGGTTGCTGTATCAATGCCTTTCTTCTTGAAAAGGTTTCCTATATTCCAAGCATAATGCATTAAGTCTATAGTACGAATAGCCTTGTCAACAATCAATGAATGATGTCTCATGTGTGTAGAGGCACAACACTGGAAAATAGCGATGTTGTCACAAAGTTGGTTCAAATGCTCCTCTTTCATGTAGGCAGCAAAAGTTCTTCTGGTATAATCAATAGCTGAGTTTAACAAGACCTTTTCCTTTTTGGCTTTGTCTTCCAATGCTTCCTGTCTCAACTGTTCATAGCTTGTAATACAAGAAGAGGCTTCATCTGCATAGACGAAAGTTACATCTTCCAGGTTTAGCTCTTCCCCCTCGTCATATGTATTTGTTTCATTGATGACAATAGAAGACAGACGCTTTCTTTCTGTATTGTTTACTGTATTACAAAAGATATGCTTAAACCATGGGGCAAGCAATCGTGCGATACTATCTAATGCATGGAGATAAACAACCATCAGTATGGTGGTTGAGATAACGAACGTCAAGTTGCAGCTAAAGGTGTCTACACCATATTGCATAGCTTCGTTGCGAACAAGTGCACCAATGATAGACATTGCACACAAAACCAATAAATGCTGTGTCAAAAATTCTTTTTTAAACTGTTTCATATTGCGTATTATTAATCATTTGTGGCGCAAAAATAGGAAAAACTGCAGAAACAGACACGTGAGTCACGCGTGACTCACGTAAAACTTTTAGGAGCCTTTAACTAAAAAGCCCGATATTGAACATTTTTTCAATATCGGGCACCATGAAATGAATGCAATGGATTTATTTAAGAGAAATCTTATTTGCTGTCTCTCTTTTCTTTGCGTTCACGAGGTCGGCATATATCTGTGTTGTGCTTACATTCTTATGTGTAAGCATCTTCGAAACCGTGTAAATATCTGTGCCTAAGGCGATTTGGATTGTTGCATACGAGTGCCGGAAGCAATGGAATGAAAATGGCTTGGTGATTCCTGCCTTCTTCAACCATGCTTTAAGGGGATGGTTAATCATGCTGCGCTTCAATCCCTTGAACACGATACCCGTGCTTGGTTCACCACATAGTTCGTATGCCTCGTTGCTGATAGGCAAGGTTGCCTCGGTCTGAGTCTTCTGGGTACGAATACGCAAGCAATAGCCTTGGTCGGGAGCTATCTCGAAGTCTTCCCAACGCAATTTTAAGATGTCGCTGATTCGCAATCCTGTGAGGCAAGCAAAGAGGGAGGCAGACTTCAGTACAGGTATATCGCAAGGAGTAGCTGCCAACTGCTTTACTTCATCGAGGGTAAGAAACTCCTTCTTTACATCTTGTGGCTCAATCTTGTCCAGATAGTCATTGATGTTCTCACGCAGCCACTTGTCACGATAGGCGATTTTTAAGAGACCACGGAAAGTAGAGTAGTAACCTGCTGCAGAGTTGAGAGATACCTTTTGTTTTGTTCGATTCAACTGATTTGCATTCAGAAGATACTCTCTGAACTTTTTGCAAAGTTCCACTGTCACATCCCCAAATGTACAATGACCTTGAACAAATTTGAAGAAATGCTTGTAGACACATGTCCACTTGTCATCTTTCTTATGTGTCATCTTCTCAAAGTATGCCAAAAAATCTGCTTTCTGTCGTGTTTTGTCCAAAAAACCAAATTCTTCATTGATGAGTGATTGGGTTCTGATACAACGGATGGCCTCTGCTTTGTTGAGCATATCTGTATTAAACTCACGTTCCATCTCATTCTTTGGATGAGCATAGATATAGATACCTAAATATTCCCTGCGACTCATTTGCATAGTCTCAGGGTTGCGTACTGGTGGATAGAAATCCAAATAAAGAGAAATACGGTCGTTTTTAATCGCTCTTTGGCGAAGAGAAACTCTTGTACATGTATTTACCATGATGTTTACTTTTTATAATGTGATACTTATGTTTCATATATGATCCCGTATTAAGAGATCTTTGAAATCGATTGCAAAATAATAGAGTTATGTAATGGGGTACAACTTAACCTTTTGATAACCGCTAAATAACCTTAGGCTTGCCGATAGCTTTCTCTAAATCTCGCTTGGAAATCTTGATATACTTGCCAATCTTCACCTTTTCAATAGCGTATTTCTTGATACGCTTATAAATCTGGTCCTGACTTAAACCATACAACTTCATGGCCTCCGGTATTGTATAATAAAGTTGGTCTTCTACGGATTCACCTTTTGCCAATTGTACATGACGCTTGGAATACAGAACATTGTTACCTTCCATTTTTCTTGGAATAGCATTGTGACTAACGAAACTATATACGGCTGTTTTCGTCATACAATATTTCTGTTGAATGTCCATAACAGTCATCCATTCACTGATGGTTGGATCTGGAGACAGGTGTGCAAAATAATCATCCACCTCTTTCTTGTTCCAATATACTCTTCCTTGTATGGATATTCTTGAAATCTTGACTTTCTTGACTATCTCATAGATGGCAGTCTCGTAAGTGTTGTGGACTTCTGCAATTTCCTTGGCAGAGTAATATTCTGGAACAGGTAGCTCTCGGTTTGCATGAACTGCTTCTTTTGAAGCACTTTTTTTTGTGGTGTATGGCAAACTATCAACAAGATAATCTATATCTCGCTTTCTGATTAAAGATAAACGAGAAGTAATCTTGGATGCTCGCAACTTACCACTATACACCATATTATATATGGTCTGTCTGCTTAGTCCCAAAAGTATAGCGACCTCTTGAATAGTGAGGTATTCTTTCACGAGGATTTCAGACATGGATTTCTCGGAAGCTTTTCGGTGGCTCATTGTCTCAGCCATCTTTACTTTCTCCTCACGTCTTGCTGCCTTATAGGCATAACTGTTGCATTGCTTGGAGCAATAACGAGTTGTGGATTTTGATGCATAGAAGCTCTTCCCACAATACTCGCAAATTTTTAGAATTCTTTCTTTGCTTGCTGTCATTTGTACGCTTTTTATACTTTTTTACTTAATTTATTGTAGAAAAAGTCGTCTGTCATTACCCCGTTTATTTTCAATAGTCTTATATCATCGTCCATCATTGTCCAAAACTCTCGGCAATCTTGCACTCATTTGCCAAAAATGGAGTCTCAAATTATTACTTTTGAAAAGTGGAGGTACAAGAGCGGTACAAAAAGGTGCTAAAAAAGCCTTACCATTGATTATAACCAATAGTAAGGCTAAAAAGAAAGGTGCTCATTTTGAGCACCTTAACTATCATTTGTTGTCGATATTAATCGTTGCTTATCACGACTTATTTCCCGATGCAGAAATGTTTGAATATATTATTCAGTGTTTCTTGACTACTAATCTGACCACCAGTGATTTCGCCCAATTCTTCCAACACAATCTTTAGGTCTTCGGCAATGATGTCGCCACTCATTCCCATGTCCATGGACTCCAAGACGCGGGAAAGGGATTCGTTGGCACGGAGAAGAGCCTCATAATGGCGGGCGCTTGTGATGATGACGTCATTCTCGGTGATTTCCGGAATGTCGGCAGCCTTCACTAAAGCCTTTTCCAAAAAGTCGATGTTGAGGTTCAGCTTCGCACTGATATAGAGTTGTTGTACGTCGAATGATGCCGGCTCGCCATTAAGACGATTCGTGCAGAATGGTTGCTTCCCCTTGTAGCCAGGGTCGGAGAGATTGTCTTCCTTGTTGCGCACAAGGATGAGTTTCTTGTTGGCAGTCTTCTTTGTAATCTCGTCAACATCTTCTTTCGACAATTCCTCATCGGTGACCCATATTACAATTTTTGCCTCGTCCATCTTTTGGAAAGTACGTTCGATGCCAATGTTTTCCACGATGTCATCGGTCTTGCGAATGCCAGCTGTGTCGATGAAGCGGAAGGTGATACCATCGATAATGGTCGTGTCCTCGATGACATCTCGGGTCGTGCCGTGGATGTCACTCACGATGGCTTTCTCCTCATGGAGTAGACGATTCAGAAGCGTACTCTTGCCCACATTGGTCTTGCCCACGATGGCCACGGGTACTCCTTGCTTGATGGCATTGCCCGTCTCGAAAGACTTGGCGAGGGAGGTGATACGACTCTCTATCTGTTCTGCCAGGGCATGGAGCTCGCTTCGGTCGGCAAACTCCAACTCCTCGTGGTCACTAAAGTCAAGCTCCAGTTCCAAGAGTGAGGTCATCTTTAAGAGTTGCTCACGTAGGCGAGCCAACTCGCTGCTGAAGTGACCCTTCAACTGGCTGAGTGCCATCTTGTGGGTCGCCTTGTTGGTGGAGGCGATGAGGTCGGCCACTGCCTCGGCTTGCGAGAGGTCCATCTTGCCATTCATGAAAGCACGACGGGTGTACTCGCCTGGCTCAGCCTGCCGGCATCCCACCTCGATGAGACGCTGTAGCACTTGCTGGAGAATGTATCTGCTGCCATGACAGGAAATCTCGGTGCTGTTTTCGCCCGTATAGCTGTGGGGAGCCTTGAAGACGCTCACCAATACGTCATCGATGGTGTTGCCTTCCTTGTCTTTCACCTCTCCATAATGCAATGTGTTGGGCTTGGCATCTGTCAAGGGTTTCCCGTTGGCAGAGGCGAAAATCTGATCTGTGATTTCTATAGCGTTCTCGCCGCTTAGGCGTATGATTCCTATGGCACCACCTGCTGGTGTCGCCAAGGCGCAAATGCATTCGTTCATCTACTTTGTAATATAATATTTTAAAATGTTAAATTAATAATTGGGCTTATGCCCTAACCTAATGATTTTGCTTAAGCACGGATCACATGTATGTTGTGCGCTATGTAATCCGTGCCATATCTTATGCGGGTTCTGTATTTATGGAACTTTTAGATTCTGTCGAGTACCAATTGGATGAGGTTGTCGATGGTACTCTTGTAGCCCGTGTTCGCCTTCTTGGCACGACGGTTGGCAATCACCATGCAACAAGTCATCGCTTTGTGGCCGAGCAACAATGACAATCCTGCTAATGCGGAGCTTTCCATCTCGAAGTTGTTGACACGTAATCCCTTATACTCGAAATCCTCTATCTTTTGATTCAGCTCAGGGTCGGCAAGAGGAATGCGAAGCTCTCTGCCCTGTGGACCGTAGAAACCGCCACATGCGATGGTGATGCCTCGTACCATGTCATCGCCAGCGATTCTATCCAAGAGTTCAGGGTCGTTGTTGACACAATATGGATTCCCTATCTGGTCTACCCATTTCACTTGGCGCTTGAACTCTGCCTCGGTCTCCAAATCGCTCACCTCATTGCGATGCGCATAAAAGTTGAGCAAACCATCAAAGCCGATACTCTTCTGTGAAGCCACGTAAGTGCCGGCAGGGGTGTTGGGTTGCAAGCCTCCACAAGTTCCGATTCTGACCAAGGTCAGGGTGGTATGCTCAGGCTTTTCGGTGCGAGTCTTGAAATCAATGTTCTTGAGTGCATCAAGCTCATTGACTACGATGTCGATGTTGTCGCATCCGATACCAGTGCTCTGTACGGTGATGCGCTTGCCTTTGTAGGTTCCTGTGATGGCGTGGAACTCGCGGCTTGACACTTCGCATTCTTTCTCTTCGAAGTGGGATGCAACAAGTGCCACACGTCCTGGGTCGCCCACGAGGATGACTTTGTCTGCCAACTGCTCTGGCTTGAGGTGAAGGTGGAAGCAACTTCCATCTTCGTTTATGATTAACTCTGATTCTGCAAAATACTTAACCATATTTTTCTCGTATTTTAAAAGATTATTAATGATAGAAACATGTCTTTTAAGTGATTGATTGGCTCATGTAAGAGCCGCCACTTGAACATGCCCTATTTGTGATAAGAAGACAAAGTTACTGAAAATAATCGATAGTCGTATCTTTTGTTAAGGTTTATTATAGATTTATTTTCTTTGTTATTGATGAAACCCCACCCAGAGGTGGAATATTTTAGAAATGCAACTCGGACGATACCCTTGTTGCAGCACCTACAAAGAGGACGGACAACGTGGCATGATGCCATTGCTTTAGGTAGGAAATTGGAGGATAATAGGATTTTTAAACAAATTTATTTTGTGGAATCAAAAAAATACATTACTTTTGTGGGCAAAAATAGTATCAATTATTCAACAAAATAAAAACTCTAATAATGAAACAAACAATTTTGGTAACTGGTGGTACGGGCTTCATTGGAAGTCATACAACCGTGGAGCTTCAGCAGGCAGGCTACAACGTGGTCATTGTTGACGACCTTTCGAACTCAAAAATTGAGGTGCTTGATGGAATCGAGAAAATCACAGGTGTCCGTCCTGCGTTTGAGCAAGTAGACTTGCGTGACAAGGATGCTGCAGAGGCTGTCTTCCAAAAATATCCAGCCATCGAGGGTATCATCCACTTCGCTGCCAGCAAGGCTGTGGGTGAGAGTGTACAGAAACCTTTACTCTATTATCGCAACAACATCGTGTCTTTGATCAACCTCTTGGAGTTGATGCCAAAGTACAATGTGAAGGGTATCATTTTCTCTTCGAGCTGTACCGTCTACGGACAGCCTAAGCCAGAGAACTTGCCTGTGACAGAGGACGCTCCTCACCAGAAGGCTACCTCTCCATACGGAAACACCAAGGAAATCAACGAGCAGATTATCGCCGACTACATCCACAGCGGTGCAAGCATCAAGAGCATCGTCTTGAGATACTTCAACCCAATTGGCGCACATCCATCTGCTGAGATTGGTGAGTTGCCAAATGGTGTGCCAAACAACCTGATTCCTTACGTCACACAGACAGCCATGGGCATCCGCAAGGAGTTGACCATCTTCGGCAACAACTATGATACTCCTGATGGCACTTGCATCCGTGATTATATCTATGTGGTAGACCTCGCCAAGGCGCATGTGGCTGCTATGGCTCGTGTGCTCGACAAGGAGACTGAGCCTATCGAGTACTTCAACATCGGTACTGGCAATGGCAACTCTACTCTCGAAATCGTAGAGACCTTCGAGAAAGCTACTGGTGTGAAGCTCAACTGGAAGTATGGACCACGTCGTGAGGGAGACATCGAGAAGATTTGGGGCGATTGCTCTAAGGCCAACAAGGTGCTCGGTTGGAAGGCAGAGGCTAAGTTGGAGGATGTCTTGGCCTCTGCATGGAAGTGGCAAGAGAAGCTTCGCGCAGACGGTATCATGTAATTGTAAGTGATGCATTTTTGCTGAAAAAGGCAATTTGGAGCGAGATAAGCCCCAAGTTTGTTTAAATAAACTTAAAAGTAGGGTGCTAAAGTTATTGCATCCTACTTTTTTTGTTAATTTTGCAACAAATAATATATTATTAATTACGTATACGTTATATGAGGAGAAATTTACTTACAATTATATTTGCGACAGCCATGTTGATGGGGATCCAAACTCAGATGCAAGCAAAGGCTGACCCAATCATTGAGGTTAATAGCATTGACTTCAATCAAATTACTATTTCTTATAGCAATGGCACTCTGCACATCGTGGGGGCAAGTGGCTTGAATGTCTCTGTCTATAATATCGTAGGGCAAAAGGTATATGAGGCCAAGATAGACGGCAACGACAAGCGTATCGAATTGAACTTGCCAACCAACTGCTATATTGTGAAAGTAGGAACTGTGGCTCGTAAAATCAGTGTAAAACGCTAATATAATAAGGTATAACTACAGAATAGTGAAAACACTCAGGCTTTTGTTGGGTGTGTGCCTGGTGATTGGTGCTTTTTCCTCGTGTAAGGAAAAAGTCCCAAGTACGACCTTGCATGCAACCATGGAGGATTATCAGCTCTTTGGGGAAGATTACCTTACGATTAATTCACACCACGTGAAATCGGTGATAGATAGCATGATACGTAATGACAAGGACGAACTTGCCGTGGATTTTCGTGTGCGCAACTATTACAGAAAAGGTGGGGCGTTTTTGTGGATCAATCGCCATGGTCTCGTTTCCCAAGCCGACACCTTGCTCGGCTATCTTCGCACGGTGGGAGACTATGGTTTCTCGCCTAAGCGTTTTTGTGTGCCTCAAATCGATGAGGGCATCAGGAGGGTGAGGGAGGCTGATTATGACCCAAACCATCGTGTCAATATGGTGCTCGGCAGATTGGAGTACCAACTTACCAAGGCCTATCTGCGCTATGTCTGTGGGCAACGATTCGGTTATGTTAACCCAGGTTATCTTTTTAACAGACTCGACACGTTGAGACCTAATCGCCCTGACACGTTGAAGAGGGCGGTGAGATTCCGCGGGCTGTTTGATGTCAAGATGGATACTCCATCCGACAATTTTTACCAGATGGCAATGGGAAAGATAGCCCACGATTCGGTTCCGGCTTTCCTTAGGGAAATACAACCTCAGGGAGATTTCTACCGAGCCCTTGCCAAGGACCTTGTTTCAGGACATGGTGATAAGGGTTGGCGAAGCAAACTGATGTGCAACATGGAACGCAGTAGATGGCGCTTGGAGGACTATCCGCAGAAGCACAAGAACTATGTGCTCGTTAATATTCCATCGTTCCACTTGATGGCTGTCGACAACAAAGACACCTTGTCGATGCGCATAGGATGTGGCACATTTGAGACGAAGACACCGCTTTTGACAAGTGCCATCAAGAGGGTAGAGGTGAACCCGCAATGGATTGTTCCAAGGAGTATCATAGAGAAAGACATGATTCACTATTTCAGCCGGCATTACTGCGAGCGTAGGGGATTTTTCGTGATGGATAGGAATACGGGCAAGGAAGTGCCTATGAATGCCATCCATAGGGGGATGCTTCTCGATACTCGCTATGCAGTGGTGCAGCGCGGCGGAAAAGGCAATAGCCTTGGTCGTCTCATCTTCCGATTTGACAACAACTTCTCCGTGTATCTCCATGATACGCCTTCGAGGGACTTTTTCAGCCGTGCCGACAGAGGCGTATCGCATGGTTGCGTGAGAGTGGAGAAGCCTTTCGAACTTGCCAAGTTCATCTTGAAGGGTAAGGACGAGAAGTTCTTTGATGACCTCTATTATAGCATGACCGATGATAGCTTGACGGAGAAATCGCGCATCGTCAAAAACATCAAGGTGGAACCCACCATGCCGCTATACCTTACTTATTATACCATCTATCCGATGAGAGGCAATGAGAGGAGCGGATGGGTGGAGTATCCTGATGTCTATGGATATGATAAGGTGCTGTATGAATATTTGATTAAAAATTACAGATGAACACATTAAGCGACAACGAACTTGTAAGTATGCTCCGAGACCCCTTGACAAGAAGGGACGGCTTCTCGGTTTTAGTACGCCAGTACAGTGAACAGCTGTATTGGAAGATTCGCCATGTCGTGCTCAACCATGAGGATTCCAACGATGTCTTACAGAATGTATTCGTGAAAGCATGGAACAACTTGGAGACATTCCAAGGCAAGTCATCCCTAAGCACTTGGCTCTATCGCATAGCGGTAAATGAGTCGCTCGATTTCATGAGAAGGCAAAAGAGCGCAAGCTGTGTGAGCGCAGACGAGGACATGGCTGTGGCCAACAAGCTTTTGGCAGACAATTATTTTGATGGCGACGAGACGCAGGCGCAGTTGCAGGAGGCGGTGGCGAAGTTGCCAGAAGTGCAGCGCATCGTATTCACGATGAAGTATTTCGATGAGATGAAATATTCCGAGATAAGCAAGGTTTTGCATACCAGCGAGGGAGCCTTGAAGGCATCCTATCATCTGGCAGTCAAGAAAATTACGGAATATTTTGAGAATCGGGATTAAACCATTTCATCTCGTTATCGTCAGATTAAATATAAAACAGAAAAATGATGAAGGAAGAAAAAATATTGATAGAAAGATTTGGCAAGGCGAATCATTTCACCGTGCCTGAGGGTTATTTCGACTCCTTCGCCGACCAATTGATGGAGCAATTGCCAGAATCCACTGCTCGTGTGATAGACATTCGTGCGCAGAAGTTGTGGAGCCGTATTCCGTTGCGTAAGATGGCTGCAGTGATAGGGATAGGAATCGTCTTGGCAGGAGGCGCTGCCATGGTTGACCATAAGATGGCATCTCGCCAGACTATAGTGGATAGGGCTCAGATGGAAATGTCGCATGAGGGCAGTACCGAATATGGTACGTTTGAGCAGATGGCAGACTATACCATGATGGACAATCAGGATATTTATGCCTCGTTGGTTGCGGAGAACTAATGGGAAAGAGATGACTAATAAAATAATAGAAGAAATAAAATTATGAGCAAGATAAAAATTGTTTTCCATGATATGATGAGAAATGGCATCGGGAGATTCTGCATTCTTCTCTTGCTGTCATTTTTTATGACGACAGCCGTGGCGCAGCAGCAAGCCAAGAAGCGCCCGCCGTTCAACCCCGCTAAGTTTGAGGCAGACTTGGAACAATTTATAACCACGGATGCTTGTCTGACGCCGCAAGAAGCAGCGAAGTTCTTTCCCGTGTATCGACAGATGATGAAGAAACAGCGTGTGCTTTTCGACGAGGTTCGCAGAACTCGCCAGATAAATTCGAGAGACAATGAGGCTTGTGCCGAGTCGATACGCAAGCAAGATGAACTTGACTTGCAAATCAAGCTCTTGCAGCAGGAATATCATGCGCGCTTCATGATTTTGCTTTCACCAAGCAAGGTGTTGGCTGTCATCAAGGCTGAAGAAAAGTTCCATCGCCAGATGTTCAAGAAGATGAAGTAACGGCTCATTCAAGGAGATGAAGTAAAGTCTCAAGAAGCAGAAATGCTGTTCGAGCAGTTGAAATAAAACTATTTTAGCCTCCATGGCTACCAAAAAACAATCGCAAAAGTATGATTATGAAATATTTTTGCGATTTTTTTTTGTCCTTTCGGCGAATTGTTGTAATTTTGCAAAATAGAAACAATTATATATTAAAATAATGTATAGGACTAATACTTGTGGAGAGCTTAGACTCTCAGATGCAGGCAAGGAAGTAACACTTGCCGGATGGGTTCAGCGCACCCGTAAGATGGGTGGCATGACCTTTGTCGATGTACGTGACCGCTATGGTATCACACAGATTGTCTTCAACGAGGCAGACAACAAGGAGTTGTGTGAGGCAGCCAACAAATTGGGTCGTGAATTTTGTATCCAGGTGAAGGGTATCGTAAGCGAACGCCAAAGCAAGAACCCTAAGATGGATACAGGTGACATTGAGATCTTGGCTAAGGAGCTCAATGTGCTCTCACAGAGTTTGACACCTCCTTTCACCATCGAGGACAACACCGATGGTGGCGATGATATCCGCATGAAGTATCGTTATCTCGACTTGCGTCGCCCAGCTGTGCGCAAGAACTTGGAATTGCGCCATCGCATGACCATCTTGATTCGCAACTTCCTCGACAATTATAATTTCATGGAGGTGGAGACTCCTATCCTCATCGGTAGCACTCCAGAGGGTGCCCGCGACTTCGTGGTTCCTTCTCGTATGAATCCAGGACAGTTCTATGCCTTGCCACAGAGCCCTCAGACATTGAAGCAGCTCTTGATGGTGGCAGGTTTCGACCGCTACTTCCAGATAGCCAAGTGCTTCCGTGACGAGGATCTTCGTGCTGACCGCCAGCCTGAGTTTACACAGATTGACTGTGAGATGAGCTTCGTAGATCAGGATGATGTCATCAACCTCTTTGAGGAGATGGCACGTCACTTGTTCAAGGAAATCCGTGGCGTGGAACTTCCTAAGCTCCAGCAGATGACTTGGCATGAGGCCATGAAGCGCTTTGGTAGCGATAAGCCAGACTTGCGCTTCGGCATGGAGTTCGTTGAGTTGAAAGATGCCTTCACGGGCAAGGGCGAGTTCTCTGTATTCGATGAGGCTAAGTATATCGGTGGAATTTGTGTGCCTGGTTGTGCTGACTATAGCCGCAAGCAGCTCAATGAGTTGACCGACTTCGTAAAGCGTCCGCAGGTAGGTGCCAAGGGCTTGGTTTACATCAAGTACAATGCTGATGGAACCGTGAAGAGTAGCGTCGATAAGTTCTATTCTCCAGAGGTCTTGGCTGAGATCAAGGAAGTGATGGGTGCCAAGGATGGTGACCTTGTGCTTATCTTGAGTGGTGACAATGCCAACAAGACTCGTGTTCAGCTTTGCTCTCTTCGCCTTGAGATGGGCGATCGCTTGGGTCTTCGCGACAAGAACGTGTTCAAGTGCCTTTGGATTATCGACTTCCCTCTCTTCGAGTGGAGCGATGAGGAACAGCGCTTGATGGCAACTCACCATCCATTCACCATGCCAAATCCTGATGACATCCCATTGCTCGATGAACACCCAGAGCAAGTGCGCGCCAAGGCATACGATTTCGTTTGCAATGGTATAGAAGTGGGTGGTGGTTCTTTGCGTATCCATGACACAAAGTTGCAGGAGAAGATGTTCGAGGTTCTCGGCTTCACTCCAGAGCGTGCAGAGGCTCAGTTCGGCTTCTTGATGAATGCCTTCAAATATGGCGCACCACCTCACGCAGGTCTTGCCTTCGGTTTGGATCGCTTCGTCAGCATCATGGCTGGTCTCGACAGTATCCGCGACTGCATCGCTTTCCCTAAGAACAATTCTGGTCGTGACGTAATGCTTGACGCTCCATCAGAGTTGGATCCAAAACAGTTGGATGAATTGGAAATCAAGTTGGATTTGAAGGCTTAATAAATTTCAGATTTTGAAGTAGGATAAAAAGGCTTGATAAAACAGAAAAAGGCGGCTTGATGATATTAGATTGAAAGCTTGCTTAATGTTGCTCCAGATATTAACGTAAGATTCTGGAAAACATCATGTTATAAACGATTTAAATCGCTGTGTCTCTTGATGTAAGTCAAGAAATGCAGCGATTTATCTTTTAGAATGAAAGTTTTTGCTGAAAAAATGCTAAAAAAACAAATAAAATTCGTATTTTTGCCCTCGAATACAAAGGGTGTTCAGAATTTAGAGCATCTTTTAGGTTAGAAATTGAAAGATTTTTGAGATAAAAGATGGGTATTCATAGGGTACTCTAATATATAGATATTTAATATACTTTAAACATGGTAGAAAAGAAAGCAACAACAGCAGCCAAGAAGACTGCTACAAAGAAGGCTCCAGCAGCCAAGAAAGCAACTGCAGCTAAGAAAGCTCCAGCAGCTAAGAAGACAACAGCAGCTAAGGAAGAGGAAATCTTCTTGAACGCAGAGAACGCTGGTTTTAGAGCAGGTGATGTATACCAGGCTTTGGCAGCAGCTGATCATGCACTTACTCTCGCAGAAGTAGCTAAGGCAGCAGAGATTTCAGTTCCTGATACTATTCTTGGTATCGGCTGGCTCCTCAAGGAGGGTAAAATTAAGGATGAGGACAACAAACTTGTACTCGCATAAGCATTTTTATAACAAGGAGCCGCGACAGTCTCTCTCGTGAGAATGCCGCGGCTTTTTTCTTCTTTTATGAATTTAGACTCAGAGATTCTTAGGGTGTTGACGTTGGCAGGCGAGAAAGGACTCAAAACTGACAAAGTGGCTCGCCATGTCTTCAATTCTTGTAATTCGATGTTCAATCCATTGAATTACAAAGATATTCATGCCTATGTGTCTCAGTTCCTTATCAAGTCTGCCAAGAGTTCTTCTTCTGTCATTGTAAAGGGGGAAGGGCATGGTGTGTATCGCATTGACTTTAAAATGCAATATGCCCAGCAGTTGATTCTGAAATTTGCTCCGCATCCGGCAGAGGCCGATGATGATGATTCTGAATCAGATGCCGCAGACCTTGATATGTCTTTGTCTCTTTTTGATTGATTCCTCAACGAGTTTTTGGTTTCTCTTTTTTCTTCTCTATTTGAATCGAATATTTTTTATTCATCTCTCTATTTGAATCGGATACTACTTATTCAACTCGCTTTGAATCAAATATTCGTAATTTTTATCATTTTTTTTCTTGTTTTTTGGGGGAAATGTTTTCTTGTTTCGTATTATAATAAAATTAACTATAATAATAAAAGCAAAGAAAATTATGGCAAGAAGATATTTATTAGGCTTTGACGTAGGTTCAAGTTCTGTAAAGGCTTCACTTACAGACGTTGATAGTGGTGAAATCGCAGCATCAGCTTTTTATCCAGACCATGAGGCTCCTATCACAGCGGTAAAAGCAGGATGGGCTGAGCAAGACCCACAGATGTGGTGGGACAATGCAAAGCTTTCTTTGAAGAAAATCATGGCAGAAACAGGTGCCAAGGGTGAGGACATCCTTGCCATCGGTATTTCTTATCAGATGCATGGCTTGGTTTGTGTCGACAAAAATCAGCAGGTGTTGCGTCCAAGCATCATCTGGTGTGACTCACGCGCAGTGCCTTATGGCGAAAAGGCTTTCCATGATTTGGGCGAGGACTTGTGCTTGAGAAACTTGCTCAATTCTCCAGGTAACTTCACTGCCTCTAAGTTGGCCTGGGTAAAGGAAAATGAACCGGAAATCTTCGACAAGATAGACAAGATTATGTTGCCGGGTGACTACTTGGCTATGAAATTGTCCGGCGAGGTGAAGACTACCATCAGTGGTCTGTCCGAGGGTATGATGTGGGATTTCGCAGCAAAGAAACCTGCTAAGTTCTTGTTGGATTACTTCGGTTTTGATGAGAGCATGATAGCAGACATCGCTCCTACATTCTCTGTTCAGAGTGTTGTAAGTAAGGCTGCTGCCGAAGAGCTTGGCTTGAAGGAAGGCACACCAATTTCTTATCGTGCTGGTGACCAACCAAATAATGCCGTCAGCTTGAATGTGTTCAATCCAGGTGAAATCGCAAGTACCGCAGGAACATCTGGAGTTGTATATGGTGTGCTTGGTGATGTCAACTACGACCCAAAGAGCCGTGTCAATACATTCGCACATGCCAATTATACCACCGATCTTGACCGTCTTGGCGTTTTGCTTTGCATCAATGGTACCGGCATCCTCAATGCTTGGGTTCACAGAAATGTAACTCCAGATGTGGGTTATGCAGAGATGAATGATTTGGCTGCTGGTGTTCCTATTGGCAGTGAAGGTGTCAAGATCATTCCTTTTGGAAATGGTGCGGAGCGAGTTTTGCAAAACAAGGAAGTGGGATGCTCAATCCGTGGTGTCAACTTCAACAAGCATAATCGTGCTCATATCGTACGTGCTGCCCAAGAGGGTATTGTGTTCAGCTTCTGCTATGGAATGGAAATCATGCAGCAGATGGGCATGGACATTAAGAAAATTCATGCAGGTAAGGCAAATATGTTCTTGAGTCCTTTGTTCCGTGATACATTGGCTGGAGTAAGTGGTGCCACCATCGAACTCTATGAGACTGATGGTAGTGCAGGCGCAGCCAAGGGTGCTGGTATTGGTGCTGGTATCTATAAAGACCATGACGAAGCATTCGCAACCTTGAAAAAGTTAGCTGTCATAGAGCCAGATGAACATAATCGCGCTGCTTACTTGGAAGCTTATGCTGATTGGAAGAAAGAATTGAAGAGTTTGATATAAAAAATGGGGATTGTATTTTGACATTATACATCGTATTTTGATAAAATGTTTAGGGCAGGGAAAATTCCTTGCCCTAAATTTGTTTTATTAAAACATTTTCACTAACTTTGCATCATTATTTATTAATATTATTAGGTATGGCAAACAACAATAATCATCTTGTCATTATGGCTGGTGGCGTAGGCAGTAGATTCTGGCCTATGAGTACAGAGGATAAACCAAAACAATTTATAGATGTTTTGGGTACTGGCCGCTCGCTTATTCAACTCACATACGATCGTTTTGAGGGTGTTTGTAATCCGGAAAATGTCTGGGTAGTAACTAACAAGAAATACGCCGACTTGGTACATGAGCAATTGCCGGAGATTCCTGTTGGCAATATTCTACAAGAACCATGCCGCAGAAACACAGCTCCATGTGTGGCATATATTAGTTGGCGTATCAAAGAGAAAAATCCTCGTGCAAATATTGTTGTTTCTCCAGCTGACCATTTCGTCACTAATTGTAATGAGTTTCGTCGTGTCATCACTTCTGCGTTGAAGTTTACGAGTGAGACCGACAGTATTGTGACTCTTGGCATGAAACCTACTCGTCCAGAGACAGGTTATGGTTATATCCAGGGTGACTTGAGTACTCCTTCTGCCCGCAACAAGGAAATCTTCCGTGTTGATCAATTCCGCGAGAAGCCTGATTTGCAGACTGCACTTAAGTACGTGCAAGATAGTAACTTCTTCTGGAATGCCGGTATCTTTATCATGAGTGCAGCTACCATCGTGAATGCATTCCGTGTTTATCAGCCAGGCATCGCCAAGATATTTGAAAGCATGCGTAGCATTTTCGGGACAGACAAGGAGCAAGAGCAGATAGACCTCCACTATCCAGAGTGTGAGAATATCTCTGTCGACTATGCCATCATGGAGAAAGCAGAGGAAATCTTTGTGTTCCCTGCGGATTTCGGTTGGAGCGACTTAGGCACTTGGGGAAGTCTCTTGGCACAGTCACGTAGAGATGCAGATGGCAATGCTACGATTGGTAATAATATCCAGATGATAGAGTCAAAGAATAATATCGTGCATGCCTTGAAGGAGAAAAAAGTAGTTATTCAGGGGCTTGAGGGATATATTGTCGCCGAGGAAGATGGTACTCTCTTGATTTGCAAAATGACAGAAGAGCAGCGCATCAAGATTTTCTCTGGATTGAAATAATTGTTTGATTTAAATTCTTATTGATTTAAATCTTTAAAAATATCTTACACCTCTCATGGTGTATGTAAAATATTTGCTATACATGAGAAAAGTGCTCTGTGAGGTTTATCGGTAAGACCTCACTTCTACTTTGCCTCATATTGACTGGTACCTGTCATGGACAATGTGAGTTGTTATAAAGGAATGACCAAGTTACCAAAAAGGTGTATCAAAGTCCATTGATACACCTTTTTCTATAAGAAGAATATTATTTTTTCTTTTGGATTCCTTTATAAGCGATAAATGCAATGACAATGACAGCCAAGGCAAGGATGATATAGCCGATTTCATGGCTATACTTGACGGCTTGCTGATATACATCTTGTGTCGTCTTGTAGTCAGTGTATTGGTAAATACCCCAACCGATGGTAGCCAAGACTGTATTCCAAATACCAGCTCCCAAGGTGGTGTATAGCAAGAACTTACCAAGATGCATTCCTGCTAATCCTGCTGGGATACTAATCAACTGTCTAACGGCAGGTACCAAACGTCCAAAAATAGTGGAAGCGGCTCCATGCTTGCGGAAATATTCTTCGGCAGTCTCGACTTTCTGGCGGTCAACCAAGCACATGTGGCCGATACGACTATCTGCAAAACGATAGATGATAGGGCGTCCCACCCATTTAGCAATGTAATAATTGATTAACGCACCGAGGTCGGCACCAGCTGTGGCAAAAATAATGACGAGGATAAAACTCATGCCACTGTTTGGATCCATTGCTTTCCACGCAGCTGGCGGAACGACAACTTCTGAAGGAAATGGGATAAATGAACTTTCGATTGCCATGAAAAGCATGACTACCCAATAGTTTAAGTTATCGAGAATCCAAAGGAAAAGGTCTGCTGTGTTCATTTTTGATAGATAATATATAAAAGCTAAAACTTAAAAATTAAAATACCTATTTTTTTATATGAAAATACCTATAATTTTATGATATAAAAGAGAGTATGCCAAAAAGGCAAGAACTCTGTCGTTGTCTTTTGACATACTCTTTTTATTCTATTGAAAATTATTTGTTCTTCTTAGCCCAAGCATCCTTCAAGCCTACGGTCTTGTTGAACACTGGCTTTTCTGCGGTAGAGTCGAGGTCTGCCATGAAGTAGCCGATACGCTGGAACTGCAAGTATTCTCCAGCCTTCTTCGTTGCTGCATATTCCTCTACGTAACAATTGTCATAGACGTGCAAACTTTCAGGGTTCAGCAACTCTCTGAAGTCGCGCTCGTCAGCAGAAGGATTCTCCACATTGAAGAGGCGATCGTACTCGCGAACCTCAGCCTTCACGCAGTGGTCGGCAGATACCCAATGAAGAGTACCCTTCACCTTGCGGTTGGCGCCTTCCATTCCGCTCTTGCTCGTTGGGTCGTATTCTGCTTGTATCTCTACGATATTTCCATTCTCGTCCTTTGTGCAACCAGTACACTTCACGATGTAAGCGTTCTTCAAGCGAACTTCCTTGCCTGGACTCATGCGGAAGAACTTCTTTGGAGCATCCTCCATGAAGTCGGCGCGCTCAATCCAAAGATTCTTGGAGAAAGTGATGGTATGTGTACCATCTGCCTCATTCTCTGGGTTGTTGATTGCTTCCATTTCCTCGCTCATGTCGTCAGGATAATTAGTGATGACGAGTTTCACCGGGTTGAGAACTGCGCTTACGCGGCATGCCTTCTTGTTTAAGTCCTCACGTACAGATGCTTCCAAGAGAGCCATGTCGTTCAAGGCATCGAACTTAGTGTAGCCAATGCTGTCGATAAACATTCTGATGCTCTCTGGTGAGTAACCACGACGGCGCATACCGCAAAGTGTAGGCATACGTGGGTCATCCCAACCATTTACCAAGTGTTCGTCGACAAGAGTGTGGAGCTTGCGCTTGCTCATCACGGTATAGGTGAGGTTCAGGCGGTTGAACTCAATCTGGCGTGGACGATTGTCGTGCAAGTTATCATCTGTTTGATCCATTTCTTTCAAGAAATCCACAAACTTGTCGTAGAGTGGACGGTGAGGTACGAACTCCAAAGTACAAATGGAGTGGGTGACACCCTCGAAGTAGTCGCTCTGTCCATGTGCGAAGTCGTACATAGGATAAGCATGCCACTTGGTACCAGTGCGGTGGTGAGGAGTCTGGATGATACGATAGATGATAGGGTCGCGGAAGTGCATGTTAGGGTTTGCCATGTCGAGCTTAGCGCGGAGCACCATGCTGCCTTCTACTGCCTCAGGGGTGTTCATCTTCTGGAACAACTCCAAGTTTTCCTCTACAGGGCGATTGCGATAAGGGCTATCTGTACCAGGAGTGGTAGGTGTGCCCTTTTGAGCTGCAATTTCCTCTGCGCTCTGCTCGTCGATGTAGGCATGACCTTTCTTGATCATCCAAATGGCGAAATCCCAAAGCTTCTCAAAGTAATCGGAAGCATAGTAGATGTTGCCCCAATGGAATCCAAGCCACTGAATGTCCTGGAGAATATTCTCCACATATTCATTGTTTTCCTTGCTTGGGTTGGTATCATCAAAACGGAGATTACAAACTCCGTTGTATTTCTCTGCTACACCAAAGTCCATGCAAATGGCCTTGGCGTGACCTATATGAAGGTAGCCATTTGGCTCTGGTGGAAAACGGGTCTGGATGCGACCGCCGTTCTTTCCTTCCTTGAGGTCTTCCTCTACGAATTGTTCAACGAAAGAGATGCTTTTCTTCTCTTCGTTCAAGTTTTCTTCATTAACTGCCATATCTTAAATGAGTTATTTTGTTATTAATGGTGCAAAGGTACAAAGAATTTTGCGTATAACCGATTTTTTTTTACGAAATATGCTTTTCTGCATGAATATCTTGTACCTTTTTGGTAAAAACATTGCGCTATATCCTGTAGCGTTTTAGCAAAACATAGTGTTATTTGATGCCTCTATCATTGAGTGCCTTGCTGTATTTAGCGGCATTTTGCAAGTGCTCCTGATAAGTCTTGGCGAAATTGTGGGTTCCGCTGAAGTCTTCCTTCGCACACATATAGAGGTAGTCGTGATGAACATGGTTTAAGACAGCGTCTATACCTGCTACTGATGGGATGCGAATAGGACCAGGAGGAAGCCCCGTATTCTTATAAGTGTTGTATGGGCTGTCTATATACAAGAGGTTGTTGTAGATTCTCTTGAGTTCAAACTTCTTCCAGGCAAACTTGATGGTAGGGTCTGCTTGCAGTGGCATGCCATTTGGATACTCGGCATCTCTCAACTTTAGGCGGTTGTAATACATTCCAGCCACCATTGGTTTCTCCGCATTGTTGGCGGTTTCCTCGTCCACGATGCTGGCGAGTGTGATGACCTCGTTTGGTGTCAAGTTCATATTCTTGGCCTTTTCTGTGCGCTCGAAGTTCCAGAATTTCTTGCTCTCTTTCTGCATTCTGTCGAAGAACTTCTCCACGGAAGTGTTCCAGTAGAGGTCGTATGTGTTAGGGATGAACATGCAGGCTATGGTTGCTGTGTCATATCCGTATTTCTTGCACATCTCCTCGTTGGTGAGAGCCTTGTAGAGCGTGGCGCTGTCTATCATCAGACGCTTGCCCACTTCGCCGGCAAGCTTGTCCAAGGTTCTGACGGAAGGAATCGTCAAGTTGACAGGCTCTTGCAGACCATTCTTCAAGTGTCTCCATATCTTCAGGGCACCATCACCAGGATGAATGGCATATCTACCCGTACGGATATGTTCTGCGTAACCAGAATGGTTGGTCAAGGTGTGAAAAGCCTGGAAAGGGATTGCGTTAGCGATAGGCTTCACCTTATTATATACAGAGTCGATGTTGTCATCGCTGTCAATATACACATATTCCGTATTGCCGTTTTTTGAGAATGATGAAAAGCAATACAGGTATACAATGCCGATGACGATTAACAAGCACGTTCCTGCGCCGTAAATGTAGAGCTTAGAACCTTTCTTTTTCATTTTTGTTCTTTGTTTTATTTCTTGATTATTGTTATTTCTGTTATGTATAATCATGACTTTGTCACAATTTTGTGCAAAAGTACACTAATTATGGCAAACTGCCAAATAAAGGAATTAAAAATAGGTTAATTCTTTCTTGTGCTTTTCTCTGCTTGGTGGATTTTCATTACCTTTGCAGCCCAGATAACAATATTTTAAAGTTTTTAAAGCAATGGATACTGTAAATAGCAAAACTGTTCCATTTGATGTGCAGTTTAATTTTGATACGTATATCTTCGACTTGGATGGCACGTTGCTATCCACGCTTGAAGATTTGGCATCGAGTTGCAATTATGCGCTTCGCAGCAATGGAATGCCTGAGCGTACAATTGATGAAGTAAGAAGATTTGTAGGAAATGGGGTGAAGAAACTGATGGAGCATGCTATTCCTAATGGTCTTTCCAATCCTTTGTTCGATAAGACTTATGCAGATTTCCGCCAGCATTATATGCATCATAACCTGGATACTACCTGTCCGTATGATGGAGTGATGGAGATGCTGAAAAGCTTGCGGCAAAGAGGCAAGAAGATTGCCGTGGTCAGTAATAAGTTCTATGCTGCCACTCAAGAACTATGCCGTCATTTCTTTGGTGACTTGGTGGATGTTGCCATTGGAGAGCGAGAGGACATACGTAAAAAGCCCGCGCCTGATACAGTCGACGAGGCTTTGCGACAGATGGGAGCTGACCGTGAGGGAGCTGTTTATATTGGCGACAGCGATGTGGATGTCATGACGGCGCGCAATAGTGGCATGCCTTGTATCAGCGTACTTTGGGGATTCCGTGACTATCAGTTCTTGATAGAGCATGGTGCTACTATTTTCGTGACGAGCCCTATGCAACTGGCTTGATAATTGTCGCCTTTGTTGACGCATGATTAATCGCAGACATTGTTGTCAATAGAGCGTATGCCTATTGATGAAGTCGGTTACAACGTGCTTGTAGGTGTCAGAGATAGGAATGCCAATCTCGCCATAATACAACTTAGCCTTGTCGGTATAGTCAAACAAGTCGAAGTTGGCGATGTAGGAACGATGCACTCTCTTGAATTGTCTTTTAGGCAGATGCTCTTCCAACTTGTTTAGGTTGAGCAAGGTCATGATGTTGCGATTGTTCGTCAAGTGGAATTTCACATAGTCTTTCAAGCCCTCCACAAATTCGATTTCATTGAAGTTGATGCGTATTGACTTATAATCGGTCTTGACGAAGATGTAGCCATCACGACGGATGGGATCCGCCTCATCTACATCGCGCATATAGTTCTTGACTCTTTCCACGCAAGTCTCAAAATTGTTGAAGTTGACAGGCTTGAGCAGATAGTCGAAACCTCCTGATTTATAGCCATCTATGGCATATTCGCTAAAAGCAGTCACGAAGACGATTCTTGTGTTTTTTGGTAGAATCTTTGCAAATTCCAACCCGCTGAGTCGCTGCATACGGATGCCCAAGAACAGCAGGTGTATCGTGTTGTCCCTAAACGCTTTCATTGCGTCAACAGCATCTGTAAATCCTCCTATGAGATTGAGATAGGGGATTTTCTTTACATAGTTTGTTAATATGTCGACAGACTCCTTGTTGTCGTCTACGATGGCACAGTTGATAATCATTTTTAATCTTGTTTTTAGTTGATGATGGGCTCTAAATATTAAAAGCCTTCACTTTTACAACGAAGTGAAGGCTTTTTTATTGTAAAATTTACGCTTGTAGCGTAAATTTCTCTTTATTTTTTTTGTAAATGTTCTTTTACTCGTATCGGATGGCCTCGATAGGGTCGAGTTTCGCTGCTTTCTTGGCAGGATACCAACCAAAGAATACGCCGGTAAAGGTACAAACGGCAAAACTCATGATGATGCTCCAAGGCTCTATCTGTGTTGCGACATGGGCAAACTGCTGGAGCGACACGGATATGCCCACGCCCAAGATAACGCCGATGATACCGCCGGTGACGCTCAAGAGAATGGCCTCTATCAAAAACTGGTTGAGGATGTCGACACCACGGGCACCGACACTCATGCGAAGACCAATCTCACGGGTTCTTTCCGTCACACTTACGTACATGATGTTCATGATGCCGATACCACCTACGATGAGTGAGATGCCTGCAACGCTTCCCAACAAGATGGTGATAGTGGACATGGTGGAGTTCATCATGCTGGAAATCTCCTCTTGTGAGCGGATGCTGAAATCGTCTTCGTCTGCCTCCTGTGTGTCAGTGGCATCCTTCAACTTATGTGTGCGGCGGAGAATCTGTGTGATTTGGTCTTGTGCTGGCTCTGAAGCTTCCTCTGTGATGGCGGAACATACGATTTCGCTCAAGTAGGTTTGAGCCAAGATTCTCTTCATCACAGTAGTGTAAGGTGCCAACACCAAGTCGTCTTGGTCCATACCCATGCTGTTGTATCCTTTTTTCTGTAGCACGCCAATCACTCTGAAAGGGATGGTGTTGAAGCGCACGACTCTTCCGACAGGATCGCTTCCATCAGGGAACAGATAGTCGACGACTGTCTGTCCCAAGATGCATACCTTCGAAGCGGTCTTGATGTCGGAGTCGGTGAACATTTCTCCATCGGCAATCTTGAGTTGGCGGATGGTGAGGTAATCTTGGTTCACACCATAGATACTACTCTGAGTATTGTTGTTGCCGTTGATCCACTGACCGCTGCTGCTGACCATAGGTGAGATGGCTGCGATGTAGTTGCACTCGTCCTTGATGGTCTGGTAGTCGGTTTGCTTCAAGGTCTCCATGGAGGAGGCATCTTGGCGCACGCCACCACGCATGTCAGCACCAGGGTGAATCATAATCATGTTGGAGCCCATCTCGGCGATGTTGGCCTTGATGCTTGCCTTACTTCCTTGTCCGATGGCGAGCATCGTGATCACGGCTGCGATACCAATGATGATACCTAGGGCAGTGAGGAATGAGCGCATCTTATTGGCTGCGATGGCACGGATGGCTATTTTGAAAAGATTCTGATAATTCATCTTTCATTAATTTGTTTATTTGTTTGATAGTAACATCCTGCTTCTTTATGAAGAAAATAGAAAGTCATTTGTTTCTTACTGAAGACTGCTGGCGATGATTATTCGTCAGTATTTGCTGGGAGGGCGGCAAGACCCTCGGCAGCAGACAAGATGTGTTGATTATATTCATCACTGATGATATGTCCGTCTCGAAGTTCGATGTTGCGACTGGAGTAGTTGGCGATATCAGGATTGTGGGTCACGAAGATGATGGTTCTTCCCTCGGCATGCAACTTCTGGAAGAGAACGAGAATCTCAAAGCTCGTCCTGGTGTCGAGGTTACCTGTTGCCTCATCGGCGAGGATGACGGCAGGGTCATTTACCAAGGCTCTTGCGATGGCGACACGTTGCATCTGTCCACCAGACATTTGGTTGCTCTTATGGTAGAGGCGTTCACCCAATCCCACAGCCTTCAAGGCAGCGATGGCACGTTGCTTACGTTCCTCCGGACCAACAGATGGATTGTACATCAGCGGCAACTCCACGTTCTCCACGCTGGTTGTCTTAGGCAGGAGGTTGTAGTTCTGGAAGATAAAGCCAATCTTGCGATTTCTCAAGATGGCGCGATCGTTGCGTGACATGGTTCGAACGCTTACACCATCCAAGTAGTATTCTCCGCTTGAAGGAGTGTCAAGGCAACCCAACTGGTTGAGCAGTGTTGACTTACCAGAACCAGACTTACCCATGATGGTGACAAACTCGCCTTCGTAAATCTTGAAACTGACACCTTTCAAGGCATGTACCACCTCATCGCCCACAAGGAAGTTGCGTTTCACGTTATCAAGTTCAATGACGACCTTCTTGCCTTCTTGAGGATTATTATTGATATCTGTCATAGTTTCGTTTCTGTTTCTCGATTCTACTTTTTCTTGCCTCTTGGACCAGGACCACTGATTAATCCCTGGCTTTGCTGTTCTTCGTCCTCGCCATCGTCAGGCAAGTTGACTACGATTTCTGTGACGATGTTCTGTCCTTCCTTGATACCGCTGACAATCTGTGTGCGGGTGGCATCGCTTTGGCCGATGTTGACAGCATGGGCTGTCAGGGTCTTGCCATTGAGTGTCCAGACTTTGTTCTTGCCTTTGCAGTCCACAATCTTTATGTCTTTGCCTACAGTTTCCTTGGTTGGAGTGAAGCGAAGTGCCTTGTTTGGCACGCTGAGCACACCAGCTTGCTCTTTGGTGAAGATGGTGACATTGGCAGTCAAACCAGGTTTCAGCTTCAGGTCGGCATTTGGGGCACTGATGACTACCTCGTATGTCACCACGTTGTTGGTGGTAGTAACTTCCAAGCGAACTTGCTTAACGATGCCCTCGAAAGTATCGTCAGGGTAGGCATCAACGGTGAATGTCACACGATTGCCCTCTGTTACTCCACCTATGTCGGCTTCGTCTACATCAGCGATAACCTGCATATTTTTCAAATCCTTGGCAATGGTGAAGAGCTCAGGGGTATTGAAGCTTGCAGCCACGGTCTGGCCTTCCTCCACACTCTTAGAGATAACTGTACCATCGATAGGAGAGGTGATGGTGGCATAGCCGAGGTTGGTCTGTGCCTTCTGTACGCTTTCCCGAGATGACGCAACCTGCTCTTTGGCCTGCTGGTAGGCGAGAAGGGCATTCTCGTATTCGTCACCGCTTACAAGACCTTTCTTGTAGAGAGTTTGATAGCGCTTGAAGTTGGAGCTCTGATAGTTTAAGTTGCTTTCTTGGCTGGCAAGATTTGCCTTTGCGGTGTTCAACTCGCTAATCAAGTTAGTCTTGTCGAGTTCTGCGATTACCTGACCTTTCTTGACCACGGAGTTGTAGTCAACATAAAGCTTGTTGACGATACCACTCACCTGTGTACCTACCGTGACGCTTGTCACAGCCTCGATGGTACCCGTGGCGGTGATACTGTTCTGCAAGGTGTGGGTAGCCACTTTCTCTTGCTTGAAGTTGATTTCCTCCTTTTCCTTGCCGCCCGACAAAGCCCAGGCAACAACGGCTATGACTACCACGACAATCATGGCAATCCATACCTTACTGAAATGTTTCTTTTTCATATTCCCTATATATCTTATAATTTATTTATACCTCTTATTATATATACCTTTTATATAAATAATAGTCTATTATAAAAATTCCCTATATACCCGAAGATATTTCTCTTCAATTTTGATTTAAAGCCCAATTACTGCTTGTGTTCTTGAAAAATCCAATCACGTTAATTACAAATCCCAAGTACACTTCTGTTTGATGTTTTTTTGTCTTACGTGTCTGTTTTTTATTCTACTCGTCCAGTCTTGTAGAAGTTCAACATACCAATGTTCAACAGTGTCAAGTACTTAGACTGGAGCTCGTTTTGCTTCGCTTTTAGGAGATTGTCCTTACCGGTGCGAAGTTCCACGATATTCTTTAATCCGAGGCGGAATTGCTCGCTAAGCAATTTGTAGGATTCCTCGGCACTTTCAGATGAAACCTTGGCAGCCTTGAACTGGCTTTGGTTGGTGTTAGCCTGCAACCAATAGTTCTCGATGGTAGAGTAGAGCTTGGTTTGCTCATTCTTCAAGTCGAGCATGCTGCTTTGCTTCTGTATGTTAGCCTTGTTGATGGCAGTCTTAGTGGCACGGTTGTCAGCGATAGGAATGCTGATGGAGATGCCGCCGCCCAAGCTGAAGTTTTGTTTTATCTGCGAAGTCCAAGCATCCTTGTTCATGGATGTGGTGCTGGTAGTTACGCCAGCGTTGGCACTGATAGTAGGCAACTTGCCTGCCTTAGCAATGGCGATGTTGAGGTTGCTCTGGTCTATCATGTTCTGATAATTTTTGATTTCAGGACGGGTGTCGAGGGCCGCAGAGTAGATAGTGCTCATGGCTGGAATCTCTTGCAAGGCTTGCATGTCGGTGGCAGAAGGAATGACGATGTCAAACTCCTCGTCGTTAGTGATCTGGAGCAGTTCCTTGAGCTGTCGCTTGTAGTTCTTGACATTGCTCTCGGCAGAAACGATGTTGTATTCATCCTGTGCTCTCTGGGCGGTCAACTGCGCCAAGTCTGCCTGGCTCATCTTCTGGTTTTTCACAAACTCCTTGCCTCGATTCTCGTTTTCAAGACTTGACTGATAGCTTTCCTTGTTTACCTTGATGGCTTCTGTGGAGTAGCAAATCTGGATAAATAATGTTGCGATTTGTTCTTGAAGGTTCTGGGCTTGAATGGCAGAGTCGAGTTCGGCAGCTTCCGTAGCTAACTTGTTTAACTTTATCTGGTTGCGGTTTTTGTTGCCATTCCAGATAGTGTAGTTTCCCATTACTGAGTAAGAACCATTGTAATAAACCTTGTCGATGGAAGATTTGGTGTAACCTTCCGAGCTGATTCCGCTGGCAACCCACGGCGTGTAGCTCACGTTTTGGCTTGTGTTGGCAGAAAGAGAAGGCAACAAAGCAGCTTTTGACTGCAAGTAGTCTTCGTTGGCACTTGCCTTTTGGAGCTGTGTCTTCTGCAAAGAGATGTTGTTTGCCAATGCATAGTTGATACAATCTTGGAGTGTCCATTGCTTTGCTTGCATGCCAAGAGGAGCAGAGGCAACGAACATGGCGATTAATACCTTTCTAAATGTTTTGTTCATTTTATTATAATTTTATATTGATTGCTTATATTTTTTATCGAAATCAAGATAATAATTTCTCAAATTCAGTTTTTAGACGGATTTTATTTTCATTTAGTTTATTGGCATTACTTGGTTTTAACAATCATTTAGAAAGATTTCTGAAAATGTTTATAAACTAAAATGGGAGTATCTCAAAGAGATAAGGGGAAAATAAAGGAAATAAATGTAGTTTGTTAAATTTCAAGGTTAGAAAAAATATTCATATAAAAATGAATCATGAAAAAAATAAAATCATAGAAAACATGAAGAGTAAAAATCGAATGCGAGAATATGGAAGTATAGGAAAAAAGCATTACCAACAAGATTTGTCGAGGAATCTTTTTTACTCTCTAAAATATCCGGTTGGTAATGCTTTTTATACTTTAGCCGCCATCTGGTAGCTATTTCTTTTCATGCTCCTTGATGAAGCCATGTCGGTAGGCGAAGAGGAGTTCTTCCAGGTCTGCCACTTGCTTACGCAACTCTACACCGATGTCTGTATCCGCCACAAGCATTCTGCGGTTTGACATTTCCACGATTTGTGTGGTGCTCTTGATGTCGGTACCTCTTTGGATAGCGTCCTCTGCACTGGTAAATGGCTCATGCTGTACGAGTTGGAAACCACGAGAGTGATATACTAAGGTATAGCCAGCAATACCCGTTTCGTTGTGGTATGCCTTGGAGAAACCTCCATCTATAACCATCAGCTTGCCATTCGCCTTGATAGGATTCTCGCCCTTTGTCGTCCTCACTGGCACGTGTCCATTGATAATATGGCGATTAGGTCCAGTCACACCGAAGGCGTCCATGATGTGGTCGATTACCTCCTCGCTGTCTCTGAGCTTGAAGTAATAGCCTTTTTCTTCCTTGTGGGTTTCCTTGTCGGCGATGAAATAGCGCTCGAAGGTTGCCATCTTGCTCTTGTCAAACAACGGACTGTCTGGACCGCACCATAGATAGAGGAAGTAATCGATGGCATACATCTTCTCTTCTGGGTCTGAATCCTGTTGGAAAGCGGTACGTATCTGCATACCCGTGTGGTGCATCAATTCTCTGCCGCTGTATTTTTTGCCTGGATATATCTCCACCTCCCTCAAGCTACCATCCCCATTGAGCGGACAAGAGGCATGGAAAAGCAGGTTGTTGTTGAAGATGGCATACATGCATCCGTGCTGGAGCATGACCCTGATATGCTTGTGCAATTTCTCGCAGACGGAGAAAGAGTGGTGCAACTTATTCATCAACGTCAACTCCTCGTCAGATAGTTCAGAAGGGTTTTGTGGGTCGATGGTAGGGAAGTTGCAAGAGGTCATCTCGTATTCCTTTCCATCTATCTCGATGGTTCCTCTTTTGTAGTCCACGTGCTCGAATAGCTTTCTGCCCTCCATCTTCCATTCCGGGTGCTTGGAGATAATCTTGCTCTCCACCTTGAACTGGATGACGGCGATGGCCTTGTGCATCTGCGCCGTGAGCCTTTGGGTCTTGTCGTCCATGGCTGCCGCGCCACCACTCATTTTTGGCAAGAACTCCGTGCATGGGTCGTCCTTGTAGGTTTCCATGGCGAATGTGGCCAATGGCACCAAGTTGATGCCGTATCCGTCCTCCAAGGTAGTGAGGTTGGCATAGCGCAGGCTCAGTCGTATCACGTTGCAAATGCAGGCGTCGTTTCCGGCGGCGGCACCCATCCATAGCACATCATGGTTACCCCATTGTATGTCCCAGCTGTGATAATGCTTCATCGTGTCCATGATGATGTGGGCACCCGGACCTCTGTCGTAGATGTCGCCAAGGATATGGAGGGAGTCGATGGCAAGGCGCTGTATCACGTTGGCGATGGCGATGATGAAATCGTCGGCACGGCCTGTCGAGATAATGGTGTCTACGATGACATTGACGTATGCCGTCTTGTCGTGGTCTTCGGTGTGCTCATGCAGTAACTCCTGGATGATGTAGGAGAAATCATCGGGTAGTGATTTTCTTACCTTGGAACGGGTGTATTTGCTGGAAACGTCACGGCATACAGCCACCAACTGATGGAGCGTGATATGATACCAGTCGTCGATGTCGGTCTCGTTTTGCTTCACGAGTTCCAACTTCTGTTCTGGGTAATAAATCAGCGAACAGAGTTCGCGCTTTTCCGATTCTCGCAAGGTGTTGCCGAACAGCTCGTTCACCTTGCGTTTGATGTTGCCCGAAGCATTCTTGAGAACATGCAGGAATGCCTCATACTCACCATGGATGTCGGCAAGGAAATGCTCCGTGCCTTTAGGCAGATTGAGTATCGCCTGCAAGTTGATGATCTCCGTGCTCGCCTCTGCCACGGTCGGGAACGACTGGGAGAGCAACTGGAGATAGCGCATATCTTTTTCTATGTCGTAATGTTTCATGTTGTTGATAGTGATATAAGTCTAATGTTTTGTTGACTCTCTGATATGACTTTGTTGGTTTGGAAAGTCTTATGGATATCGGGATTATTCCATTGGGAAGAGACCGAAGAGTTCTGCGTCTATCTGGTCGGTTATCTTTCGAAAATCTTCTGGGTTCTCCTCGAAGTTAAGGCTGTCACCATCGATGATGATGAGCTTTCCCTTGTAGTTCTTAATCCATTCCTCGTATCGGTTGTTGAGACCTTGCAGATAGTCGATGCGGATGCTCTTCTCGAAGTTTCTGCCTCGGCGCTCGATGTGGCTCACGAGGGTAGGGATGCTGCTGCGGATGTAGAGCATCAAGTCTGGGAGTTTCACCAGGCTGATCATGAGGTCGAAGAGGTCGGTGTAGTTGTCGAAGTCTCTGTCGCTCATCATGCCGATGTCGTGGAGGTTAGGGGCGAATATCTTTGCGTCCTCGAAGATGGTGCGGTCCTGGATGATGGTATCCTCGCATTTGGAAATCTCCACTACATCGTGGAAACGCTTGTTGAGGAAGTATATCTGGAGGTTGAATGACCAACGCTCCATGTCCTTGTAGTAATCTGCGAGATATGGGTTGTTGTCCACTGGCTCGAAGTTGGGTTTCCAGCCATATCTCTTACTGAGTAACTTGGTGAGGGTAGTCTTGCCGCTACCTATGTTGCCTGCTATTGCTATATGCATTTGTATAATCGTTTAATCGTTATTGTTAGATGCCTGAATGATTTCCTATAAATGATTCTCTATAGAAGAGCGTTATAGATTTTCTTTGGAGAAGAGTCCGAAGAGCTGTGCGTCTATCTTGTCGATGATGCCGCCAAACTCTTTTGGGTTGTGCTCGAAGTCGATGTTGTCTACGTCTACGATGAGCACCTTGCCTTTGTACTTCTCCATGATAAACTCCTCGTAGAGTGTGTTGAGTCCCTGAAGATAGTCGAGTGGAATCTGCTGCTCGTAGTCTCTTCCTCGTTTCTGTATGTTCTTGACGAGGTGAGGCACCGAGGAACGAAGATAAATCATCAACTCTGGCGGTCTTGCCACTGTCATCATCGAGTCGAAGAGTCCCATGTAGGTGTCGAAGTCTCTCTCGTCCATGTAGCCCATCCTACGATTGTTGGCCACAAAGACGTAAACTCCCTCGAAGATACTACGGTCCTGGATGATGGTCTCCTTGCTGTTTTGGATGTCGAGGAGGTTGCGGAAGCGTTGCTTCAAGTAGAATACCTCCATGTTGAGCACCCATCTTGGGATGTCCTTGTAATAATCGTCGAGGTAGGGGTTTTTCTCCACGGGCTCCAAGAACTTCTTCCAGCCATAATGCTTGGCGAGCATGTTGGTGAGAGTGGTCTTGCCGCTACCTATGTTACCTGCTATTGCTATATACATTGTCTGTTCTTATGTGAATTGTTCTATGAATTGGTCTTCTGTGATGATGGCGATGCCAAGCTGGTGAGCCTTCTTGTTCTTGGTGCTTTGCGACTCTGCATCGTTGTTGATGAGGAAGGTGGTGCTCTTGCTTACGCTTCCCGTCACCTTGCCACCTTGGCTCTCGATATAAGCCTTCAGCTCGTTGCGGTTCTTGTAATGATGTACGTCACCTGTTATGACGAAGGTCTGTCCCTCGCATTTTGTTCCAGTCTCGCCCTTTTCCTCTACCTGGATATTCAACTCCTCCAACAGATGTCTTACTCGGTTATAATTCTTGTCGTCACGGAACCAGCCGATGAATTTGGCGCTTTTCTCAGGGCCGATGCCATCTATGCTTGCAAACTCATCGTCGAAGAGGGAGGTTCTTGCCACCTCTATCAACTCTTCCACGGAGTATTTGCTCAAGAGGCGCTTCGCCACGTCGCCGCCACACAGCGGTATGTTGAGAGCGAAAAGCAGATGGCGACCATCCGTAGAGCGGCTCTTCTCGATGCTCTCCAACATGTTGCTCACCGATTTCTTGCCAAAGCCCTCGAAAGTGGCTATCTGGTAGGCATAATCCTTGAGGTGATAGAAGTCGGCGTATTCCTTGATCCATCCCTCGTTGATGAATGTCGATACCGTCTGCTCAGAGACGCCATCGATGTTGAGTCCTTCCTTGCTCACGAATCGGGTGAACTTCTTGAGTTGCTTGGCAGTACAGTCGAGATTGCTACAATGCAATTTCTTGGTACCGCTCTCGCTTTCCACGATATGGGCAGGGGCACCGCAAACCGGACATTTCTCAGGAATCTCCAACAGTCCTATTTTCTCTGTCACCTTGATGATTTTCGGGATAATCTTGTTGGCCTTGATGACTTGCAGCTTCGAGCCTTTGCCGCCGATGCCCAATCGTTCACACTCGCTGATGTTGCAGAGAGAGGCGCGCTGTACGGTGGTTCCCTCCAATTCCACGGGTTGGAAGACCGCCACTGGCGAGATGGTACTTGCGGCGCACGACCACTCGATGTGGTCGAGAGTAGTGTCGGCATGCTCATCCTGCCATTTGAAGGCGAAACCAGCTCTTGTGGCATGATGACCCGTAACCGAACCTGTAGAAGCATACGCCGTGTCATCGTATGTAATGACGAGTCCATCCACAGGATAAGGATTCTCCTTGTCCGTCACCTTGTTAGTAAAGGTGTCGATGTCGGCTTGGATATTACCGAGGGTAGGGTCTTGTACCAAGAGTCTCTCTACGGTATGGAACCCCAATTGGTCGAGGAAGTTCATGCGGCTGCCCCATGAGTTCATCTCCTTCTCCGTATATACGAGCGTGAAGGGAATCCATTGGATGTGGCGTTGCTTGACGACCTCCACGTCTTTTAGCGACAAGGAGCCAGATGCCAAGTTGCGAGGATTGGCGAAGTCACCTTCTGTCTCGATGAGGAAGCGCTCGAAGTCTTCGTATGAGATGACCGCTTCTCCGCGAATCACAAGATGTCCTTTCTCCTTGATGCTTGGGAGAATGCCATTGATGGCAGGAGCCAAGTGGGTGATGTTGGTGCCGATGTGGCCATTTCCTCTGGTCACAATCTTGGTGAGCTTGCCATCGTCGTAAGTGACAACGAGCGTGAGTCCATCCAGTTTCCATGACATCCATATTGGCTTTCCGTCGGCCCATTTTGCTAATTCTCCCACTTGCTTTGTTTTAGCCAATGAGAGTGCGGCAAATTCATGAGCTTCCTTTTGTCCGATGATGGAGTCCTCTGAAACCTTGTTGGTAGGTGATTCGGGCAAGACAACGCCCGTCTCGTCTTCCAATGACTTCAGCTGGTCGAACATGGCGTCCCACTCGTAGTCGGTCATCAGTTCGCCCTTACCATTATAATAAGCGTCTGAAGCAAGGTTGAGCTTTTCAACCAGTTGCTTCATGAGGGAAATATTTTCTTCCATATCTTTTTAATAATCTTATGCAAAGATAATACAAACCGAATGCAATAGAGCTTGCTCTTAATTGCTGAGGTGCAGTTTATCTTATGCAAAGATAATACAAACCGAATGCAATAGAACTTGCTCTTAATTGCTGAGGTGCAGTTTATCTTATGCAAAGATAGCGCAAAAATTTGGTTTCGCCAAATCTGCACGCAATAAAATGGAAGAAACGGGTAAAAAAACTTTTAGTGATTGATTTCTTCGTCTGGATTGATGGTCATGTATTCGAAAGCCACGCGCATGCCATGAGCACCATAGTCGATGGTACCGCAGTAACAGAATCCCAAGGATGACAACAAGTTGATCATCTTGAAGTTCTTCACATGTGTATCCAATTTGATGCTTGGCACCTTTTCTACTTCGCACAATCCTTTGACAGACTTGATGAACTTCTGTGCATATCCTTCTCGTTGTAACGCAGGATGGGTGGCGAAGCGATGGATTACGTAGTAGTTGCCATTGGTCTGCCATTTGCCATCTATTTTCTCATAGCAAGGCTCGCCATTGAGGATGACAGCTCCGTAGACGGCGATTTTTTTGTCGATGGTAAGAACACGTGCTACGCCATTGTTGATGTCGTTGAGAATGTCGTCTTCTGAAGGATAGCCATCTGACCACTGGTGGAGACCAGAGGCTATCATCTGCTTGCGGGCCTGATTGATGAGATTCACGCAATCTGTATAATCTCTCAAGGTGGCAACTCTAAAGTCGATTCTTATAATGTTTGTTATGTCCATCTACCTTTATATAAATTAACGCTAAGAATATTCTATTTCGAGTGCAAAATTAACAAAAAAAAACGAAAACATATAAAAAACGGAGAAAAAATAGCTTATTTATGCTGTTTTTTCTCCGTTATAGACATATTTGAGGCCTTTTTGCAGTTAAAACCTTAATCTATAATCCACAGAAAAGATTTACAGATGGTTCTTACGCTATCCGTGGGCTTAGTTGTCATTACCATAGGCATTTGTCCAATTCCGCAGTGATGGCGGCCTTGTTAAGGTGCTGACCGATGAAGACTATCTTAATCATGCGGTCGCCAACCTCTGGGTCCCATTCCTTGCGCAATTGCTCCTCTCGCTGAAGTAATTCGTCGAGTTGGTCCTTTGGCATGGTGGCGAGCCACTGACCTGCTTGTTTTACGGTCTTTTGCTTGCCTGCCTGCTCGAATACGTAGCACATGTCACGCTCATCAGCGAAATAGCAGATACCCTTGGCGCGAACCACGTCGCGTGGCCATTTTCTTGCCACGAACTCGTCGAAGAGTCCCAGGTCGAATGGCTTGCGGCTGTAATATACGAATGTGCCGATGCCATATTCCTCTACCTCGCCACCTTCATGGTCATGGTCGTGGTCGTGATCATGATGATGGTGATGATGCTCATGGTCGTGGTGATGATGCTCGTGCTCGTCGTGGTCATGCTCATCATGCTCGTCATGTTCATGGTGATGCTCATGCTCATCATCGTCATCATCATCGTCATCATCGTGGTGATGTTCTTCCTCCTCATGCTTTCCGTTGCGTTCTGCCTCAATTTCCTGAATCCATCCTGCTGATGTGGCGACGTTGTTCCAGTCAAACTTATGTGTGTTGACAATATTGTCCAAGTCTACATCGCCATAGTTGCACTCGAAGATTTCTGCCTTTGGCTGGATGGCACGGATAATCTGTTTCAGCTTCTCCAATTCCTTTGGTTCTACTTCTGCTGCCTTGTTGAGCAAGATGATGTTGCAGAACTCAATCTGTTGGATGACCAAGGATGCCAAATCTTCCTCATCGATATCATCCTTCATGAGGTCATCGCCGTTGGCAAACTCATCCTTCATGCGGAGGGCATCTACCACTGTTACGATGCTGTCGAGGCGGAGAACGCCGTTCTTGATGTATTCAGGGCCCAATGATGGGATGGAACAGATGGTCTGGGCGATAGGGGCAGGCTCGCAGATTCCGCTTGCCTCGATGACGATGTAGTCGAACTTCTTCATGTCGACGATTTCTTTCAATTGCTCTACCAAGTCCATCTTCAGGGTGCAGCAGATGCAGCCGTTCTGGAGGGCTACGAGCGAGTCGTCTTTCTTGCCTACAACGCCACCTTTCTCTATTAGGGCGGCGTCGATGTTGACTTCACCAATGTCGTTCACTATAACTGCAAACTTGATACCTTTCTTGTTTGCCAAGATCTTGTTGAGCAAAGTGGTCTTGCCACTTCCTAAATAACCTGTCAGCAATAATACTGGAACTTCTTTTGTATTCATAACAATATGGTGTTTTATAAAATTTTAAATAATGAAAAATCTGCTTTCGATTTGTACTTGTTCATGCAAAAATCGTGCCATAAAAATAAAGCCGAAGGGTAGGCTGGGTAGAGCCTATGCACCTTCGGTTTATTTCTTTTTTGTTTACTTTATTTTCTGTAATTCTCAAGACCCTTGTTCAGGAACTCAAGGTACGCTGGTACATCCTCCTTGAAACTGAAGGCTGCTGCGAGTGGCTTGCCTTCGTTGTCTACCGCTACATAGAAAGGCTGAGCGTTGGCGCCAAACTTGCTTGCTTGCAAGTAGCTCCACTTGTCGCCGACGGTGCGAAGGGTGCGCTTCTCGCCATTGAAGGTCACCTCCATTGGCTCTGGCAATGGGGTCTTGTCATCCACGTAGAGCGAGATGAGCACGTAGTCCTTGGTCAGTTTGTCTGCCACGGTAGGGTCTGTCCATACGGATGCCTCCATCTTGCGGCAGTTCACGCATCCGAATCCGGTGAAGTCGATGAGCACAGGCTTTCCTTGTGCCTTGGCTGCTGCCATTCCCAACTCATAGTCCTTGTAGGCAGGCTCCACAGTCTTGGTGTTCAAGTTGAAGTCCTGTGTGTTGACTGGAGGTGCAAAGGCACTGACAGCCTTGCAAGGCGCGCCCCAGAGACCAGGAACCATGTAGATGGCAAATGCCAAAGAGCAAAGTCCCAACATGATGCAAGGCACTGGCATAGGCTTGTTGATGTCGCCGCCGATGGCGTCTACCTGGAACTTCAGCTTGCCGATGAGGTAGAGTCCCAAAGCGCCGAAGATGACAATCCAGAGCGAGAGGAACACCTCACGATCCATGATGTGCCAGCCGTAAGCCAAGTCGGCTACGCTGAGGAACTTCAGTGAGAATGCCAACTCCACGAAACCTAACACAATCTTGATGGTCTCCATCCATGAGCCAGACTTAGGCGCTGACTTCAGCCAAGATGGGAATAAGGCGAAGAGTGTGAATGGCAAGGCCAATGCGAGGGCGAAGCCAAACATACCGATGGTAGGAGCCAACCAGTCGCCTGATGTGACGGTCTGTACCAGAAGAAGGCCGATGATAGGTGCGGTGCAAGAGAATGACACAAGTACGAGGGTGAAAGCCATCAAGAAGATGGAAATCAAACCGGTGGTGCTTGAAGCCTTGTTGTCAACGGCATTTCCCCAACGGTCAGGCAACTTGATTTCAAACCAACCGAAGAATGAGAATGCGAAGACCGCCAACATGACAAACAAGATGATATTGAACACGGCACTCGTGGAAAGCTCATTCAACTTGCTTGGACCGAAGATGGCTGTAATCAGCAATCCTAAGGTCAGGTAGATGACCACGATGCTCAATCCATAGGTCACGGCATCACGAATACCTTTCTTCTTGTCATCCTTGGCACGCTTCAAGAAGAAGCTTACCGTCATAGGTATAATAGGCCAGATACATGGCATGACGAGGGCGAGCAGACCACCCACAAAACCAATGATGAAAATATAGAAGAGGGAATGGTTGGCGATGTCGTTAGCTCCTCCATAAGCTTGCAGCTCTTTGACCACAGGCTTCCAAAGTGCTTTGGTGTCGAGGACGCCCAATGTAGAGGTAAGTTGTGCCGAGTCTACAGTCTGAGTACTATCTATTTCTTGTCCAAGAGCTTGCAGTTTGGCTAAGGAGTCCGCTTTTTCTTTTGCGATGACAGTAGGGTCTTTTGAGTTGGCATCCTTTGTCTCATCTGCTTTTGCCGCTTGTCCATCTATGGCTGGTGATTTACCAGTTCCCTTGAAGGTTGCCTCACTTGGAGGAAGACAATTCTGGTCACTGCATGCGCCATATTCCACATATACATCAATATTGTAGTCTGGTTTGGTAAATTTGATTTTCTGCACGAAAGTGACGCTTCCTTCGAAATAGCGGAGCTTCATTTCAAACAAGTTGTCAAATTTTGAAATCTCATGTCCACGAGCTTGCAACTTACCTATGGCTACAGCTCCATCCATCTTGTTGACATTGAATGTTGCGGAAATTGGACCATCTGCCCCCAAGCCAGTGGAGTACACGTGCCATCCTGGTTGAATCTTTCCCGTGAACACAATCTCAGCTTCTGGCGAGCTGCTTGTTTTCAATGTACTTGTGAATTTCACTGGAGTCATCATCTGAGCTTCAGCAAAAAGCACACAAAATACTAATTGAAAAATTAAAAATAATCTTTTCATTTTTGCTGTTATTTTATTTTTTGTTTTGTCTTATTTCTTGTTATTTTTACATGACTAATGGTAAGTCTTAAGTTATTAAGACAATTGTACATGATAAAAAACCGTGCAAAGTTACGCATTATTCTTGATTGTTTAATAGATTTTTAGTTTTTTTAAGCAGATTCCTATATGTTTATTATATATATTAAGCAAAATTTTATTGACAATTGACATTCTTGTTTCAAACATAGATATTTGTGCCCCTTAGACCACTTTAAAAAATACCCTTAACACTAAATATTTTTTCCCTTAAGGCTAAATATTTTTTTCCTTAAGGGAAAATTTAGATTCCCTTAAGGATATATATAGAAATAATTGATTTTATTTTACAACAGACTTTGTGTGACAGCATTTATTTGCACAAGGTTGCATACGGACAGGTCTCGCAGCGTTGCGCCTCTTCCGTTGGCGCAAAAGGCAAGGAAGGGTCGAAGATATTGCTCATCAATTGGTTCAGCCCATGCTTGAATTCTTCCTCGTAAGTGGCGGCATCTAAGATGACATCCTTACCGAACTTCAGTGTAGGGTCATAACCTTTTGTACCTGCTTGCTGGATAAATAGGAGAGCAGGACTCACTGGGTCTTGTGCATTGTTCAGATTCTTGTCATGCTTGACAATCAACGAATACAGCATCGCCTGCAAATAATAATCCGTATGTTTCTTGAGCATCTTGGCATCAAATATCTCTTCCACGGATTTAGGGAAGGAAGTGGTGGCTCGTCCTGTCTTGTAATCGATGACGCGGATTCGCTCTGCCAGGTTCGACAAACCTGGGTTGCCATTGGCAGCCACGGCATCCAGGCGGTCTATGAATCCTCCCATAGGGAGAATCTTCTTACCCTCAGGAGTATCAAACTCAAACTTGGCCGCTACCTTCAATTCCAATCCCAAGATGGTGAAAGGAGCCAATTCTTGGTCTATCTTCAACAATTGCTTGAGATAGCTGATGATGACGGCTCGGTTGATGAGCTGCAGGCCATTGTATTGAGGCAGAAAACCATTCTCCTTGACCTTGAAGAGTTCTTCGCGGAAAGCTTCGTCCACCAATCTTCCAACCAAGGAGTTGTCCTTCAGTCCTGTCTCTATGTCGCCTTTCATGACGGAGATAGGACGGAGTAGTTCTGTCTCTCCCTTCTCGTTAGCCTTCACATTTGCAGGATTTGCCATGCGGAGATAGAACAACTGGGCTGCACGGTGGAAGATGTTTCCGAAGATGCGATTGTCGATTTCTTCCTCCAGTTCATCCGGCTCCTGCAAACCCTCCACATATTTATAATAGAACCGCTTCGGGCATCTAAGATATGTATTGAGGAAGGTAGGGGTTATGAGATGAGGTCTGTTGAGAATCCCCATGATTTCAGGTGTCTTCTCCACGATTTCATTTTCCGATTGTTCTATGTCTTGTCCTGCCACCAATGACTTGCGGTGGATATGATGTGGACTTTCCACGAGCAACTGAAGCATGAAACGACTCATTTCTCCCGTGTGTCCATCTTCTGTGGAATTGTTGTACGTCAAGGTGATGTCCTGGGCTCTCTGTATCATTCTCAGGAAATAATAGCCAAAGATGGCCACCTTGTTGTCGATGGTCGTCAAGCCATGTGCCTTGCGGATGGAATATGGGATGAAGGATGCATCGTTGACGCCCTTTGGCAAGTTTCCTTCGTTGCATGAGAGTACGAGGATATGATCGAAATCGAGGTTTCTCGTCTCAAGCACTCCCATGATTTGTACACCGATGGCTGGTTCGCCATGGAAAGGCACGGTCGCAGACTGGAAGAGCTGGAGTATCAGGCGCTCCATGGTTATCTTGTCGACGACTAAGTCGCCAGAGGCTATCAGACCTCTAAGGCGGTTGACCAATGTGTAGGTTCGGAAGAGTGACTCTTGGAAGAGAGGGTCGTGGAAAGGCTTGGCACCTTCTGCGCTTTCATCTTTGATGCCGCCGAGTGCGTCCTGTGGCTTGTTGTTCGTATGCGAACCTATCATCTTGAGGATGTCCACAAGATAATCGGCGATGGCGAGGTTTTCGTTCTCTGTTGCATCCAAGTCCTTGAAAAGCAAGGCAAGTCCCTCATCGTCTTCCATACCAAGCAGTTCTCTTGAAGGATAGAAAATCTTCTTGGCTTCTAATTCTTTCAGCAATTCATTGGAATGCGCGGAGATGAAGCGCACGTATGGATGACGCAGTATCTTACTGACATAGTGAAGGCGATAGGTGCTACTTCCTGTAGGATGTCCCAATATCTGGAGATGGATAAGCTGTTGCACCAGACTATAGAAAGGTGTTTGCTGCAAAGGGTAACCTAAAGTGATGTTAACTTGCTCTACCTCGGCAGGCAAGGAGTGGATGACTGTGGGCAACAGACTCTCATCACCAAGCACGATGGCTGTCTTTCTGCCAGCTTTGTACCTGTCGTTCTCCAAAAGCCAATCGTGTATGTATCGAGCCTGGATATTCTCGGTTGGGGCACTGAGATAAGAAATATCCTTGTCATGGCTCATGTTGTCATAGATGTCGTCATGGTGCGGATGGTCTTGTAACTTGTTGTCGTAGTCGCTGAGATATTGACTGATGTAGTGTCCAGCCTCATTCTTGATGTTCCATGACTTTCGGTCGATGCTGCGTAGCTTCTTTTTGTCATCTACATAATATTTATCGTAGTCCCAATAGAAATGGCAGTTGGCTTTCGACTTGAGTTGTTCATAGAGCTTGCGCTCCACGGTCTGCATCATGTTAAAGCCTACGAAGAGATAGGTTCCGTGTTCGAACTGTATGTTTTTGTTTTCTGCCACTTGACGATATAAGGCGCCCTCATAAGCCAATCCTTGTTTTCTCAATCGTTCATTGAATCTCGTGTAAATGTCATAGAGGTGGTTCCACAGCTCGATGAATCTCTTTTTCAGTTCTGAGCTATGATCATCGGTGAAGTTGCTGAAGAATTTCTTCAGGATTTTCCTTTTCTCCTCATCGAGATAACTGTCGTCGTCAAGCTCATGAAGATTGGCGAGGTTGAGGAATATCTGCTTGGCATCCCCCATGTTCTTGTCGATGTCATCAAAGTCGGCAAGCAAGAGTTGTCCCCAACCATAGAAATGGTCGAGGGTCTCATCGATGCCGGTACACTCAGTGAAAGTCTTGTGCAAATCACAAATCAGTTTGATAGGGTCTGCAACTTGCAGTTGGGAATGGCGACGAAAAAGGTCGCTGATGGTTATATAAGTAGGACACCAGATGGACTGTCCTGCCTGTTTGATGAGTTCCTCGTTGAGGAATAGGCTGGCGCGTTTGTTAGGAAAGACAACCACCACGTCACTCAGGTCAATGTGGTTTCCTTTCGTGTTGTCCTTGATTATATCCTCGGCTACATATTTTAGAAATGATTCCATTGTCTTCTTGTTTAATTTGAGTTGAACTTATGAGGTTGGGCAATTGGGAAGTTTTGCTATCGCATCTTTTCAGGTACAAAAACTTCCTCTACCTTGTTAGGGTAGACATACCAGAGATACCCCTTTACTTTTCCGTATCCCATGCTGCTGATCTGCGTCATGTATTGCCTTACCTGATCGTGGTATTCTGGTTTCGGTTTACCAAACTTGAAGTCGATGACGATGACTTCTCCATCGCCCAAGAGCACACGGTCCGGACGGTCTTTCTTTACCTTTCCATCGGCATCATAATACAGGATGCTGCACTCGTTCATTACAGTCCATTTATCAGAGAACCAATCGCTTACGAGCGGACTGTTCAATCTCTTGTTGAGCATGTCCTTGATGCGCTCCTTGGATACATTCTCATCGTAGAGCACACCATCCAACTCCAATTGGTTGAGGGCTTTCTCCACATCATTCTTGTTCTTGATGGTAGAGAAGAGGGCATGGAGTACAGTGCCCAGTTTGATGTAGAATTTCTGCTGTTCTTCCATGTCGTCGCCATTAATGAATTCCTCGCTCAATTTACTTGGAGTGAACTCGCGCAACTCAGGGACAGTTTTGATGTTGACGTTGACTTGTGCTGGTTTCGAGAGGAAGACATTTGCGTTCTCTGCGGTATCTTCCTCCTTCACGTCTGTGTCGATTTCTCCATATTCAAAAAGAAAATCATCCTCATTGTCCGTCAAGTTGATATTTACTTGTTTTTCTTTAGGTGCGTCTTCTTTTTGTTTTTCCTCAAGGATTTCTTTGACCACCGAAAGACTCTTTTCGATGATGTTGCTCCTGAAGGACTCGTTGCCACGTTTGCCATAAACAAAGAGGTTGCGACCTGCACGGGTGAAAGCTACATAGAGAAGGTTCAGGTTGTCGACCATGTTTTGCAAGTGCTCATGGTCGTAATCTTTCTCATAAATGCTGCCTTTCATCTTTTTGGCATTGAAGTCGACTGGCACCAAAGGCAACTCGTTGTAGGGTTCCTCATCTGGCGTACACCAGATGGTGCCTCCCATCTCCAATTTCCAGTCGCAGAACGGCATGATGACATTGTCGAACTCCAATCCCTTGCTCTTGTGAATCGTGAGCAAACGGATTCCGTCTGCCTTGTCGCTATGGATGCTCTTGTTGTGCAGATTAGATTCCCATTCCTCCAAAAATCCCTCTATGTCACTTCCATTGTCTGTCAGATAACCACTCAGCTTGTCGAAGAATGCACATACGTATGCGCTCTGGTCTTTCATTTCTTCGATTTCACTTAGATGGAAGAGGCAATATAGTTTCTCCACCAAGTCGAGCAGAGGCTTTCTGAGAAGTTCCTCTCGGTTTTCCATGAGCTGTTGGATGGAATCTTTGCACATGGGATAATCCTTTGCGAATTTTAGGATGGTAGCCTTCATGATGTCGTTGTCGGGATGCGTCAGGTAATAAAGCGCATTCACGAGTATGTTGACAGCTAAGGAAGCATCTAATCGGAATGCCTCGTCAGATACCAATGGCAGTTTTACGTCACTATTTTGCATGAGGTAATCTGCGATTTGCTGGATGATTCGGTTACTTCTTACAAGTACTGCAATTTTGTCATATCTCACTCCCTTGTCGACCAATTCCTGTATGGTTTCCAAAGTCATGCGAAGCATCTGGTCCTGGTAACTCTCTGCGTCCGCCTCCTTGCTCGTCTCATTATTAATGAGGTGTATTCGCACATAACCTTTGGAGGCTTTCTTTTCAGGAACGCCTTGTACGACATCGTTCTTTGCGTATGCCTTTCGCAGCTGGTCGGTCTCGCTTTCTGGGAGAACGACTATTTGTGTCTTGCCGTCTTCTGTGGATGCAGTCAACGTTTCCGTATCCTTTTCTTCCAATTTTACGAGTTTATCCTTGTTTTCGAGCGGCTCACGGTCGAGGAGGGATAGGTATTCATTTTTGGCAGCAACACGGAAAAAGGCATTGTTGAAGTCGATGATTTGTCGGTCGGAACGATAGTTGACGCTCAGGGAATCCAACTTGATTTGATAGAGCGGCTCTGGAAATTGAGTCTCGATATTGTTGAGCAGTCTCCAATCGCCAGAACGCCAACGGTATATACTCTGCTTGACGTCTCCCACGATTAGGTTGCTGGCATTCTCGTGGCTCATTGTCTCTTGCAAGAGCACCTTGAAGTTCTTCCATTGTACCGTACTGGTGTCCTGGAACTCATCTATCATGATGTGTTCCAATTGAGTTCCTATTTTTTCGAAGATAAAAGGCGAGTCACTGTCTTGGATGAGAGAGTGAAGCAAGGTCTGGGTGTCGCTCAACAAGAAACGATTGGCTTCCTTGTTGATTTCCCTCACCTTGTTGTCGATGCTTCCAAGAAGGCGGAGTTGGTTCAAGTGGCGTGTCGTCAATTCACAATTCTTATAGAGTCGCAATAATTTATGACGGGTTGACATCGCTTCCCCTGGAAGGGGTCTTTCGAACTCGCACAACAAACGATACAAGAGAGATTCCACCAAGTCGTAAGCGGCATTGCCAGGCTTGGCATTTGCCTTCGTTACCCAGTTTTCCTTCGCATCGCAACACTTGTCTACGGTTGCGTTGCAGAGGTCCTCATCGAAGTATTTCCCATTTCTCAACTTATTGAAATAGCTCCAGATTCCCCTTGTCTTGCCTTGGAAGTTATCAGCCGAGAGTCCATTCTCTTCGAGTGCGTCGAAGAAAGTGGCAGCAACAGATTCGAAATAATCAGTTGCATTTTTTTTCTTCTTTTTCAGCTTGTCGGAAAAAGCTTCAAAGAAACCGTCTTTCTCGATGCATTCATTCAGACGGTGGGCCTGCTCCTTATAGTAATCCTTGAAGATGTGCATTCCGAAGTCCTTGATTTGGTACATAACGTTCCAGCCCTTATCGTCGGCAATGTTCTCCTTGATGTAGTCCATGATCCAAAGCAAAAGCTTGTCGCTTTTGGATAGGCTTTCAATGAGTTCGTCGACAGCTTGTTGCTCTACCTGTTCGTCATTCAGTCCGATTCTCAGGTTGGCTGTGAGATCAAGTTCTCTTGCCAAGTTGCGCAGTACGCTTTGGAAGAACGTGTCGATGGTCTCGACCCGGAAGTAGTTGTAATTATGGATGAGGTTGCTGAGTGCGATGCCTGCATTCTGGATGATTTGTTGCTCGGAGAGATGGGGAAGAGCCTTTATGATTTCTTTTAGATAGTCGTTACCATCTTCCAATTGGTGGGAGATAGCATAAAGCTTGCTCAAGATACGTGTCTTCATCTCCTCTGTTGCCTTATTGGTGAAGGTAACGGCAAGAATCGTACGATATGACATTGGGTCGTCGATGATCAATGTCATATATTCCTTTGCCAAAGTAAAGGTCTTTCCTGAACCAGCACTTGCCTTGTAAACTGTGAGTTGTGGGGTTGGCTGGCTTCCCTTGATAATTGTATTGTTGTTACTCATAATGAGATATTTTTTGTTTTTTCTTGATGTGTTTCCTGGACTATGAAATTTACCAGTTTCTGAACAGTTCGAATCCGAAACGGCAGCCTACGCCGTCAAACTTATTGTTTTTGAATGCAGCAAACATGCCGATTGACATGAGGCGAGTCGTAAATCCATATCCCCATTCCGTATAAGGATGCAGCTTCCTCACCATCAATGCATTGACATATACTCTTTCCTTTTCGATGAATCTTCCTGCCCATGGAAGCCAGGCGGCAAATAGGGCGGGAGCCTCGTATGTGGCATTGCTCCTCACATAATAGTCGGAAGCATTATACCATCCGGAGTTCAACAGCTCAAACTCACCGCTCCAGTCATCGTTCCATCCACCCGGAATGTTGTTGTCTCTGAAGTTGGTATAGTCCACGAAGTACCAGTGGTCTCCTTTCTGAGTATAGAAGCCTGCGCCTCCACGTAGGGAGAAAGAGCGGCGGCGAGTGGCATTGATGATACCTTGAGCATCAAACTCCATACGCTCATAGCTGATGTTGGAACCGAAGAAATGATTATAGCTTCGTTCATAGTCTGCTTTCAAGACAGGGCCTCGTCTTCCCATGGGATGCCATTCCAATGCCATCGCAGGTGCAACGGAGCGATAAGATGCAGGAAAGCCGTTCGTCTCATAAAAACTTCGGTTTACAGCTCGGCGGCTATGTGCCACCCATCCAATCTCAAATCCAAAGCGTCGGGTAAGCATCCAGTGGTTGGTCACTCTCATATAGTTGTCCTTGAAGTCGGTATAGTCACCTTGCGGAAACTTGATTAGGCTATCCTTGTCTTCGCTGATTTCAAGTATGCGTCGGGCTACGACATTAGAGTTGATGCGGTTGCCATTACCGAAAATGACTTCCAGGTAACCATCATGCTTCTTGTTGTAGTTGAAGGTTGCCGGAATGGTAAAATAAAACTGTCTTCGCTTGAAACTGTAACCAGCTCTGAAGCGAAGAGCCAACTGAAGGTCTTCATTGAAGGAATAGCTGCCACGGATGTCAAACTTATATACAAAACCCTTGCGATGGGAATAACCCATGTAGAGTGGGTTGAGTATCGGGTTGATGCGGAAATATCCTTTGTTTTCCTTGCCGAAGTTTGATTTCACACGGTTCAATACATTGTCACCTATGACATCCCAAAGTATATCCTTTGCAAAGTTTCGTTTCTTTTGGGTCGTCATTGCAAGAGAGTCTCTCTCGTTTTTCTTTTCGTAATATTTCTTGATGATGCTTATCTCGTCCTCATTGAGGGGGATTGGTCTCACCTTTGCCATGAGGGCTGTGTCGGCAACATTGTTCAAGGTGTCTTCTAAAATTTTAGGAAGACTATAAATTGTTGAATATTTGGCGGTTATCTGGTTTCCCATGAACCTAAAGTTAGCTCGAAGATCGCACTTCTTTGCAAAGATAGAACGTTGTTCGTCTTCCTTGTCCATCACAACCGTGATATAGAAGCGAGTCATGTCATATTCTCCTTCGAAATCCACAAGATTGATTCTTCCTGTGCGATAATCCACGATAGCCATACTGTTGACCAGCTGGGTGTTCTTGAATCTTGGATACACATAGATCTGCGCCTTGCCAAACGGAAGGGGAGTGATGCTATAGATGTAGTATTTTTTGTTAGAGCGATGAAATGGGGACAAGATATTGTCCTGGAATAGAGATTCATTATAGACGGTAGGTGTCAAGTAATTGAGCACAGATGGCATTGTGTTTCGGCGATGTGGAATCGTAGAAACATTCAAGAGCCTTTTGCTGGTTACTTTATTGCCCTTGGCAAATTTAAACTTGCTGTAATACTCACCTATAAACTCACGTCCACCTGCATGGGCAACAGCATACATGGTTGGTACCATCGCAAGGGTAAAATTGCGATGGTTGGTACGCATTTGGAACTTCGTGTACGCATAGTAGGATGTAGTGTCGGTATCGAAGGCTGGCTTATGAAGGGATGCATATTTGAAAATGCGACTCATCACCGAATCACGAAAGTCGTCCTTCGATGAGAGTTTCCTTGCCGTTGCCTGTACAGACAATAGCAAGAAGGTGCATATTATCAGAAATAGGTTTCTCTTCATAAAACAAAAAATCGGGGGCATTATTGCTCCCGATTGCAAAGATAGTATAATTCGTTGAGATAACAAAAAATCCAAGAGTTTTTTCAACTTTTTTATTTTCTCTTTCCAATTTTATTATGTGAATCTTCTAAAAATATATGATTTTCTTCTCATTCATTTTTGAAAAAAACATTTTCTGTTGGCATTCCGTAGCTTGTTTAGATTATCCGAGATACTTCATCAGAATCTTAACGTTGCCGGAGTCTCTTAGCTTGGTGATGCTTTTCTCCCTGATTTGGCGCACTCTCTCACGGGTCAATCCCATCTTGTCGCCAATTTCCTCAAGTCCCTTCTCGGGTTGGCCGATGCCATAGCAAGCACAAACTATCTGCTTTTCTCTGTCTTTGAGAACTTTGTCGAGTACTTGCATGAGCTCCATTGCCATACTCTCATGGTCTACGTGTTTGTCGGTGCGACTATCATCGCCACTTGCCATGACATCCACCATGGAGTTGTCGTCGTCATCGCCAAAAGGTGCATCAATACTCACATGATGACCACTTGCCGCCATACTTTGAGAAATTTTCTCTTCGTCAACACCCGTGCGCAAGGCTAATTCCTCAACGCTTGGACGGCGCTGATTCTCTTGCTCAAACTTGTTGATCTCATGGTTAACCTTGTTGAGTGAACCTACTTGGTTAAGTGGCAATCTCACAATGCGGCTCTGTTCGGCAATGGCCTGAAGAATGCTCTGGCGAATCCACCAAACTGCATACGATATGAATTTGAAGCCACGTGTTTCGTCAAATCTCTCCGCAGCTTTTATCAAGCCGATATTACCTTCGTCAATGAGGTCGGTGAGGGTCAGTCCCTGGTGTTGGTATTGCTTTGCCACGGACACGACAAATCTCAAATTGGCTTCCACCAACTTGTTCTTGGCTCTTTCGGCTGCTCTTCCTCCCTTCTTGATGATTTGAGCTAATTCAATCTCCTCATCAATGGATACCATAGGAGCACGACCAATCTCTACGAGATACTTGTCAAGAGCCTCACTGTTGCGATTGGTAATACTTTTTTGAATTTTAAGTTGTCTCATGATATGTATAAATCTCCTTAATCCTTTTAGTTACATTCTATGCTGTAAATAGCTTTATATCTACACATTATGACGCAAATTTACGAAAAATATTGCATCGTTGTTATTTTCTATAACATAGTTTAACATAAAAGTTTTGGAGAAAAGCATGGATTTTAGTATGAGTCGCTTATCTCACTGCATGATTCTGGGCGAATTTGTCAAAGGCATCTTGGTATCCATTAAAGATGTTGATATCCACTTCGCCATGGATTCCTGCCACTCTTCCATCTGGGCATAACTGCCAATATATCAGATGGATATCAGGTTTGTACTCTCCATACCTTGCTATCCAGATGTTGTATCCGTGTTTGAGGTCAGGAGCTTGGCTCAGGTATCTGTTGACAAAAGTTTGGCTGATGTAAAGGATTGGTTTCATGCCAGTTTGATTTTGTACAATCCTAAGCCAAGTTCTGATTCTTGAGAAGAGCACACCGGCACCGCCCATTTTCCTGATTTGCTCATGAGTAGGCTCCACGTCCAATACGGGTGGAAAATCGCCTTGCTTGACAAAACTGTGTTTCAAGAAATGGCGTGCTTGGGTTGCGGCAGGCGAGGTGGTCGAGAAGAAATGGTACGTACCCACTTTGAAACCATGCGCTCTTGCAGCAATATAATCTTTGCGATAAAAAGCATTGGTTAGCGTAGAACCCTCTGTGCTTTTAATATAGATGAACTTGATAGGGAAGTTGACCTTTCCACTGATGGTTTTCTTGCTTATCTTACCCAAGCTGGTGATGCGTAATTGGCTCCAATTGATGGGATATTTTTTCCTTCCCTTAACATGTTGGTATTTAGATATATCAATGCCATAGATTCTATCAGAACTATAGACGACACGCTCGCCTTTGTATCTGTCTCCTTTCCACTCGCCTACACGCAGTTGTTTTTTTGCGTCAGCGGAAAAGCCGAATCCTTCTCGTTTTCCTGCTTTCCAGCTGCCTTGGTAATAGGCTCCTTTTGTGTTTGTGTATATACCATGTCCGTTTGGACGTCCAACGCTGTCGATGTCGCCAACGTATTGACCGATAGAGTCCATTGGGTAATACAGATGTGGCATCTTCTCCAATGGCTGAATGTTGAGCTGCATTAAGTTCTTTGCTTGGCATGCCACTAATGGCGTTACGTCATTGAGGGCTTCAGAAGGATTCACCACTTGAAAAACCTGGTTGCTAAGTTTCTTGACGTTATATTTTTGCTTGAGTATGGCGACGATATTCTGTTTGTGAACGATTTTAAGATGTTTTCCTTTCCTGATGTGCGAAATAGAGTCGAGCATTTTTTTCGCGGTGTCTCTTACATGGGTCTGGTAATCTGTATATTGCGCTATTCGGTTGTAGCCTTCGTCTGCTACATTGTGAGAATGCAAGTAATAAGTGAGTTCCGACACCTTCCACTTGCTGCACATATAGACATTGTGTAGAGAATCCTCAAAGTTGTTGAGAAGTGTATCTGCATTCGTCTTTGAGAATTTGTTGTTCCATATCGTTGAGTCTATATTGGCATATAGTCTTCCCTCGCAGCTTGGAATCAAGGCATATTTGTTGAAGAATGAAGCTAAAGCTTGCGTTGTGTCTGCGCCAAAAGAGAGCACAGTCTTGCCATTTTGTGTAATCTCATAATGCGAATACACAATGATTTTTGCCTGTGATGTCTGGACTTTTTGTCTGTCTGCACGCAAGCATAAATAAGAATATGTTGCAAAGCCAAATATGGCAAACAACAATAGGGTTAAGACCCTCGTCTTTTTCGATTTAACACTCATCTTTAACTCCATCATTTTTGATTTTTCTTCTGTCTGGATTTCAAGAACCCGTTATTGCTAATTTTCGCACAAAAGTATAAAGAAAAACGGAAATAGAGTAATTTTTATGTCGCTATTTTGTGAAATTCAAAGAAAAACCTTAAAATTGAATCGATATTTTTGGTAATGACGTACTAATTTCGTAACTTTGCAGTGTTAACTGGCTTTTGGATAGCCATTTTTCATTATTAAAAACAATAACTGACAGTAAAAAATAAAAGGCATAGGCAAATGATGAAGAAACGTAGAATATATTTGTTCTCGTTATGGATGGCAACATGTTCCTTGTTGCTATCTTCTGTCATTCTTCATCATCACCATCTCAATAGCATTTGCTTTGTGGAGGAGCGTTGTGCAGAAGATGGCAACGTCAATGACGAACATACGGAACATCATGAATCAGAGCATGAGGGATGTTCCGTTAGCCAGATGCACCATTTCCTGCTGAATGCAAAAGTTGTCAAATCAATTCATAAACATATTTTAGATGGCAGCCATGTTCTGATGGCGATTTTGCCATCCCACTATGATTTCTTTCCCACGATAGGAATGGTTGTGGCCGTATGGCAGCAATCAGTTTCTCCAATCTTGGGAAACAGTGGCTTTGCCTATGATCGGCGTGGACCTCCTTGCTTTTAATAACTTCAGTGCACAAATGCAATTGGGTCGCAGAAAAAACAGCGTATTTTTGCACCCATCAAATTCAAGTTATTTAAAGTAAAGGTTAAAAATATGGTGAAAAGAATTTTATGGGTTGTGGTATTGACCGCAATCACTTTCTTGGGCTTTAGCTACCTCACAGGCAACAAGGCGGAAGCTCATGAACATGATGAGCATGACGAACATGCAGAAGAGATGGATTATCAGAATATTCCATTGAGTGAGAAACAGGTTAAGACGGTTGACCTAAGAATGGGAGTAGCGCAAAAACGAGAGTTGGATGCCATGTTGAAAGTAAATGGTACCATCGTGTTGCGTGCTCAAGACATGGCGGATGTTGCTTCTCTCATGGGCGGTGTCGTCAAGAGTATCAATGTGAAGGAAGGACAAAAAGTAGCCAAGGGGCAAATAGTGGCAACTATTGAGAATACAGAGATTGTCTCATTGCAAAGGGAATACTTCTCTGCTTCCAAGGAATGCGAGATGGCTCGTATAGACTTGGAACGACAGAAGACGCTTTCTTCCGCAGGCGCAGGGGTTAAGAAAACTTTGTTGAATGCCGAGAAAACCTATAAGGTGTCTCAAGCCAACTTATTAGGAATAGGAAAGCAACTGCAACAATTGGGTATTTCTACCCATCAAGTTGCCAAAGGAAATATAACAACTGTTTTTCCTCTCCGAGCACCGATGGGAGGAACCGTCGGAGAAATGACAGCATCGATAGGCAGTTATGCTGATATGCAGACACCATTGATGAAAATCAGAAACAATCAGGCAGTGGAGTGTGATCTCAACGTGTTTGAGAAAGATATCGACAAGGTGAAGAATGGCGACAGGGTTATGGTGTCGCTCACAAATCAGCCGGGAGTTGTCGTGTCAGGACATGTATATGGCATGAACGAATACTTCAAAGATGGAACAAAGAGTGTGGCTGTGCATGTGAGACTTGATGCTACTCGTGGAGCAAAGCTCTTTGATGGCATGTATGTGTCGGGGAAAATTGCTACGGGCCGTCAACTTTGTATGGCATTGCCAAGTAAGGCAATCGTCAACGCGGATGGCAAACAGTACATCTTTGCACTCAATAACGCTCCGAAGAGTGGCGTATACAGTTTCTCTCGCCACGAGGTTACTACGGGTGTCAGCAATGATGGATTCACAGAAGTGTCGTTGTGCAAACATATACAGAGTGGACAGAAGATAGTGACTGGAAATGCTTTCTATTTGGCATCGCTAACAGGTGAGCATGCCGATGAGCACTAATTTTTAGTTAAATATCAACTTTTAATTAGGAAAGACAAGAAAGCTATGTTTCAGAAACTTATCACATACTCCATTCACCACAAGTTGGTTATTGGAGTGCTTACCCTTGCATTGATTGCTTGGGGAGCATGGTCACTCAGTAGATTGCCGTTCGACTCTACGCCCGACATTACAGACAATCAGGTACAAGTGATTACACAAGCACCCTCTTTGGGGGCACAAGAAGTGGAGCAATACATTACCACTCCTATTGAGATGGCAATGGCGAACATTCCTCGATTGCAAGAACGTAGGAGCATCTCACGAAGTGGACTCTCTGTCATAACGTTGGTCTTTGATGATGATGCTGACATCTATTGGGCTCGCTCGCAAGTGAACCAGATGTTGGAAGAGGCTGTAAAAGACCTTCCTCAAAATACAAATACGGAGATGGGGCCTATCGCTACGGCATTGGGCGAAATCTACCATTATACGGTTCGAGCCAAGAAAGGTTATGAGGACAAGTATTCTTTGACAGACTTGCGCACCATCCAAGACTGGATAGTGAGAAAGCAGCTCTCTGGCACTCCAGGAGTAGCAGAGGTCAGCGGTTGGGGCGGTTATGTAAAACAGTATGAAGTAGCCATCGACATGGAGAGGCTCAATGCTAATGAACTGACCATTGCCGATGTCTTTGATGCCTTGCAGAAAAACAATGCCAATACGGGTGGCAGCTATATAGAAGAAAATAGCAACCAGTATTATATCCGTGGTATCGGAACCGTCAAGTCATTGGATGACATAGCCAACATCACTGTAAAGACCACCAATGGAATTCCTATAAAGGTGGGCGAGATAGCCAAGGTGCAAGAAGGTCATGCTACTCGTTTTGGAGCAGTTACTCGTAACGGTGAGGGTGAAGTCGTGGCAGGCATCGCCATCATGCTGAAGGGAGAGAACTTTCAGGAAGTAATCAAGTCAGTGAAAGCTCGTATCGCCCAGATTCAGAAATCCTTGCCAGAGGGCGTGATCATTGAGCCATTTATTGATCGAACGAACTTGGTTGATAGAGTGGAGGGTACCATCGCCCGAAATCTGATAGAGGGTGGACTCATTGTCATCTTCGTCTTGGTCATCTTCTTGGGAAACTGGCGAGCAGGATTGGTCGTGGCAAGTGTCATTCCTCTTAGTATGCTCTTTGCATTCGGAATGATGAAGACTTTCGGTATCGACGGCAACTTAATGAGTTTGGGCGCCATCGATTTCGGTATGATTGTCGATTCGGCGGTCATTATCGTGGAGGCAGTAGTCTCCCATATACATAATAAATATAAAGGTGTGGCAGCACAAGATTGCAACGCATGTGGTATGCCTGAGAAATTGCGCCTTACCCAAGCAGAAATGGACCTGGAGGTACACGATTCAGCTTCTCGAATCCGGCAGAGTGCGGCTTTCGGTGAAATCATGATTATGATTGTGTATGTGCCATTGATGACGCTTGTTGGTATTGAGGGTAAGATGTTCCGTCCGATGGCATTGACTGTATTCTTCGCCATCTTGGGAGCTTTCATCTTGTCGCTCACCTATGTGCCGATGGCAAGCAGTGTTTTCTTGAGCAAGAACACGAAGAGGAAGGAAAACTTCTCGGATATGATCATCAAGAAACTACAAGGATGGTATAGACCAACTCTTGGCTGGGTGCTTAGGCAAAACAAGAATGTGATAACGGGAGCCATTGCCCTGTTCTGTATGAGCTTGGTTGCTTTTAAGTTCTTAGGCGGCGAGTTTATTCCAAGTTTGGAGGAAGGTGACTTTGCCGTGGAGATGAGCATGTCACAAGGAACCTCTCTCTCGCAAATGGTAGAGAGTTGCACGAAGGCGGAAAAGCTCTTGAAGTCTCAGTATCCCGAGGTAAAACAAGTAGTGAGCAGAATAGGTAGTGCAGAAATCCCTACAGACCCGATGCCAGTGGAAAGAGCAGACATTATGGTGTCGCTGAAACCAAAGGCAGAATGGACTTCAGCAAAAACCACCGAAGAACTGATGGGAAAAATGGAAGAAACATTGTCCATGATTCCTGGATTGGAAGCGGAGATCTCTCAACCGATACAGATGCGCAACAACGAACTGTTAACTGGCATCAAACAGGATGTCGCCATCAAGATTTTTGGTGATGACCTAAATACCTTGACACAAGAAGCAGAGAAAGTAGCCAAAATCATCTCGAAGGTTCAAGGTGTCAGTGGCATCAGTGTAGAGCAAGTTTCGGGACTTCCTCAGATACAGATCAGATACAATCATGAGCGTATGGCTGAGTATGGCATCAGCGTAGATGACATCTCACAGGTGTTGGAATCTACTTTTGCCGGAACAGTTGCAGGTTCTGTTTTCGAAGGGGAAAAAAAGTTCGACATCGTCATGCGTCTTGATAAAGAACTTAGAAATGCAGAGTCGTTGTCAAGCCTTGCCATACCTGTGGAGGGAAAAACAAGCGTTCCTTTGAGTCAGGTCGCTGAGATTGTGTATGAACCAGCTCCTGCCCAAGTCTCTCACGAAGATGGCGCACGCCGTACTTATGTAGGATTCAATGTGAAGGGTAGAGATGTACAAAGTGTTATCGATGAGATACAGACGCTCTTGGACAAGAAATGGAAGTTGCCAGAAGGATACTATTTCACATATGGTGGCGAATTTCAAAACTTGCAGAGTGCGGTGCATCGACTAATGATAGTTGTACCAGTGGCGCTTATCGTGATATTGCTGTTGCTCTATGCTACAGTCAAGAACCTACGTGAGTCGCTTTTTGTGTTCTCAGCCATTCCTTTGGCTGCCATCGGTGGCATTTGGGCTTTGTGGCTGAGGGGTATGCCTTTCTCCATTTCGGCTGGTGTCGGTTTCATCGCCTTGTTTGGTGTAGCTGTACTCAATGGAATTGTCTTGATAGGACAGATGAACCAAATGCAAAAGTCGCAAATGGCAACCTTAGGAACCCAAGTTGGAGAAACAAGCAGCGAGATGATACATCAGCGTATCATGGATAGTTGTATGATTCGCTTGCGTCCAGTTTTGATGACAGCCTTGGTAGCTTCAATGGGCTTCTTGCCTATGGCACTGTCGCACGGTGATGGTGCAGAAGTTCAAAGACCTTTGGCTACTGTTGTGATTGGTGGTTTGATTACTTCTACGCTGCTTACGTTGCTTGTACTCCCAGCAATATACAAAACGTTTACAAGGAAATAAAAACAATATGAAGAAAAGGATAATTAATGTGGCCTTAATCTTGTGCGCTTGCCTTAATGCAAACGCACAGAACAAGGTGATGAGTTTACAGCAATGCCTTGATATGGCATTGAGCCGCAACTACCAAGTGTTGGCGGCTGATAAATCGGTGGAGCGAGCCAAGGCACTCCAAGGGACAGCTTGGGATGTCGACAAGACGGAGTTGGCATTATCGCAGGATCCATCTTCAGGTGGCAACACCGACAATGCCCTCTCTGTATCTCAGAGCATAGAGTTCCCTACACTCTATGTAGCCCAACGCCGACAGTTGAAGGCTGAGACTCAGATGGAGCAAAGCAAAAAGAACGTGCTAAAGCAAGACGTGGCCTTCGAGGTGCGTAGTGCTTACTATCAATTGGTGTACGAGATGGAGTGCTTACATATTATGAATAGGCAGGATTCTATCCTTACTCATTATAAAAAAATAGCTCAAGAGAAATTCAAGGCAGGCGAGACCCGCAAGTTGGATTTGATGGCTGCTGAACGCAAGCACAAGGACAACAAGTTGGAAATGGCTACTAAGTTGAGCGACATCGAAAATGCACAATTACTTCTTACAAGTTTGCTGAACAGTGATGTCCCAGTAGTTCCTGCCGACAAGTCTTTGATACCATTGAATCTTGTACAGAAAGGATTCAACTACCAACAGACCGCTGAAGGGCAGTTGGCGCAGGACAAGATTACTGTTGCAGACAAAGCCATAAGTGTCGCTAAAAACGGATATGCACCATCTCTGAGTTTGTCGCTTCGCAATCAGCTTGTCATCTCCTCTTGGAATCCATATCATGTAGACCGTAGTCGCTTCAAGGAAGGTAACTTCTTTGGATTTGAGGTGGGGGTCGGCATACCTCTTTTCTATGGTGCCACTAAGGCAAAGGTAAAGGCTGCCAAGAAAGACCGTGAGATTGCCGAATTGGAAATGAAACAGGAGCAGAATGATAAGCAACGCGAATACCTATCATTGTTAAGTAGGTGCAATTCTGCCTATGCCCGTTTGAGATATTATCAAGAAGAAGGTGGAAACCAGGACAAAGAACTGGAGCGATTGAGCAAACTCGAATATGAGAATGGGGAAATCTCCTATATAGAATACATCACCGCACTTGACGATTGCATTGACTTTCACATGAAGCGTGCTTCGGCCATCAATGAATATAATCAGAGTGTGTTGGCCTTGGAAAAGCTGATGGGTAATTCGTCTATTGACAGTCCAAAGTAAGGGTAAGGCGGAAAAGTTGTTTTAAAAAAGGCTTGGACAATCGCGGAAATCGATAGCTAAAGACGGACTAAAAAGACTCTGTTTTAACCTATCGATTTCCGATCAATCAAATGATATGGATTTGAACATCTTTAAGAAAGGATTTAGAAAATATGAGTGAACCTTTAGCAGAAAGAATGAGACCTCATTCCCTTGCCGATTATGTCGGTCAAAAACATTTGGTAGGCGAGGGGGCCATACTGCGTAAGATGATAGACGCAGGACGTATTTCCTCTTTTATACTCTGGGGGCCTCCTGGAGTAGGGAAAACTACGCTTGCGCAGATAGTAGCGCAAACCCTCAAGGTTCCCTTTTATACATTGAGCGCCGTGACCAGCGGAGTCAAAGATGTGCGAGAGGTAATAGAACGAGCTAAGAAAAGCCGTTTCTTTGATTCTCCTTCACCGTTTTTATTTATTGATGAAATACATCGCTTCTCCAAAAGTCAGCAAGACTCTTTGTTGGGAGCTGTGGAAAAAGGAGTGGTTACCCTCATAGGTGCTACCACAGAGAATCCATCCTTTGAGGTTATTCGTCCGTTGCTTTCTCGATGCCAACTCTATGTGTTGAAGTCATTGAATAAAGACGATTTGCAAGAACTTCTCGAACGAGCCATTCACCAAGATGTAGAACTGAAGAAAAAGAACATCGAATTGAAGGAGACGGGCGCAATGATGAGGTTCAGTGGTGGTGACGCCCGTAAACTCTTGAATATATTGGAACTTGTCGTAGAGTCTTCCGCCTCCGACCATGTCATTATTACTGATGAGATGGTGGAGCAACAACTGCAACAGAATCCTTTGGCATACGACAAGCAAGGTGACATGCACTATGATATTATCTCTGCTTTCATCAAGAGTATACGAGGCAGTGACCCTGATGCCGCCTTGTATTGGATGGCAAGAATGATAGAAGGTGGTGAAGATCCTCAGTTTATCGCGCGTCGAGTGGTCATCAGTGCCAGCGAAGATGTGGGTCTTGCCAACCCTAATGCGCTTCTTCTTGCCAATGCAGCTTTTGATACAGTGATGAAAATCGGTTGGCCAGAGGGACGTATCGCCCTTGCAGAGGCGGTGGTCTATCTTGCCACGAGTCCGAAGAGCAATAGTGCTTATCTTGGCATCGACGCTGCTTTGGCGAAGGTGAGAGAGACTGGCAATTTGCCGGTTCCGCTCCATATTCGTAATGCACCAACCAAGCTGATGGCGGAATTGGGATACCATGACGGATATAAATATCCACATGACTATCCTGGACATTTCACAGAGCAACAATATCTTCCGGATGACATCAAAAACGCTCGCTTCTGGCATGGTCAGCATTCACCAGCAGAAGATAAGCTGTACAACTGGATGGTGACTTGCTGGGGTGATAGGTTCAAGGACTAAAAAGGAATGTTGTAAAATCAAATAATAACAAGATAAGATAAAAAATGCTAAATCAAGATGCCGAGTTCGTGATGAACTTGCAAAGAATAATCGAGTTTATCGGAACTTTTGCGTTTGCCTTGTCGGGCATCCGCCTTGCTGCCAGCAAGCATTATGACTGGTTGGGTGGTTTTGTTTGCGGAATTGCTGTTGCCATTGGTGGTGGTACCATCCGTGATGTTATGTTAGGCGTACGTCCGTTTTGGATGTTAAGTCCTATATATATGATATGTACGTTGTTTGCTCAAGTGGTGGTTATCGTTTGCCATAATTACTTGAAGAGGTTGGACAACACCTGGTTTCTGTTTGACACCTTGGGATTGGCATTGTTCAACATTGCGGGCATCCAGAAAACATTGGATTGCGGATTTCCTTTTTGGGTTGCTATCATCATGGGATGCATCACTGGTGCTGCTGGTGGTGTCATAAGGGATGTTCTCTTGAATGAAGAACCCGTCATTTTCAGAAAAGAAATCTATGCGATGGCTTGTGTCTTGGGTGGCTTGACTTATTGGCTTATGTGCTGGTTGGGTGTCAGCCTATATATTACAGTCATCGCAGCCTTCGTCATTGTTTGTGTCATCCGTTTCTTGGCAGTGAAATACCATATTTCCCTTCCTAAGTTACGAGATGAAGATTAAAGCGAACGAGATTGAGGAAAATGAGATGTATTTGAAAGAATGCTTAAGAAGAAAATATAAACAAAAAACTGAAATAAAATGTTTAAAAGACTTTTAACCTTTACTATTGCTATTGTGATATCTTTGGGTATCGCAGCGCAAAACAAGCGAGAATTTCGAGGCGCTTGGATTCAGTGTGTTAATGGACAGTATTTGGGCAAGAGCACGCAACAGATTCAGAGTATGCTCAGCTCACAGCTCGATGAGTTGCAGAAGGATGGCGTCAACGCCATCATCTTCCAAGTTCGTGCAGAGTGCGATGCTCTCTATGAGAGTCAACTTGAGCCTTGGAGCAAGTTCTTGACGGGCGTACAGGGCAAAGCACCGAATCCCTATTGGGATCCTTTGGCTTGGATGGTAGAACAATGTCACAAACGTGGCATGGAAATCCACGCTTGGATCAACCCATATCGTGCCAAGCACGGTTCTACCAACATGTCACAACTCTCAAACAAGAGTGTGGTTGTCAAGCAACCTAAGCTTTGCTTCTCATACGACAACTTGGTTCTTTTGAACCCTGGTCTTCAGGAGGCTGCCGATTATACTTGCAAGGTTGCAGAGGACATTGTCAAGCGATACGATATTGATGGTTTCCATATCGATGATTACTTCTACCCTTACCCTGTGGCAGGAAAGCAGATTCCAGACCAGCAATTGTATCAAAGTAACACACATGGTTTTTGGAACATCACAGACTGGAGACGTGACAACGTGAGTCGTTTCGTAAAGCAGTTGGGCGAAACTATCCATCGTGCTAAACCATGGGTCAAGTTTGGTGTCTCTCCTTTTGGCATATATCGTAACAAACGAAATGACCCTAATGGTTCAGAAACCAATGGATTGCAAAATTACGATGATCTCTATGCAGATGTCCTGCTCTGGGTTAACAATGGCTGGATAGACTATTGTGTGCCTCAGTTGTATTGGGAAATTGGTAATAGAGCTGCTGATTACAAGACTTTGATAACATGGTGGAACAAGAATGCTGGCAAGCGGCCGCTCTTTATTGGTGAGGATATCGAAAGAACGGCAAAGTTTGCCGATCCTTCTAACCCAAAGAGCCATCAGCTTCCAGCCAAGCATGCTTTACATCAGCAGATGAACAATGTGAAAGGAACTGTACTTTGGTATGCTAAGACTGCTGCCGACAATGTTGGAAATATCGGTCATACACTTCGCAATTATTATTGGAAGTACCCTGCTCTGCAACCTGCCATGCCTTTCCTTGATGATAAAGCTCCTAAGGACGTGAAGAGTTTGAAGTTCAAGTGGACAGAGCAAGGTCCTGTTCTTACGTGGAAAGCTCCTAAAGGAAAGAAGTGGGGTGATGTTGTCAATAAGTATGTAGTTTACTGTTTTGCAAACGGGGAACCAATCGACTTGAACGATGCTTCAAAAATTAAGAGCATCACCTATGATGCTTCATATAAAATTCCTTATGTGAAAGACGGAAAGGCAACTTATGTTGTGACAGCTCTTGATAGAGTAGGTAATGAGAGCAAAGGAAAGAAGAAAAGTGTAAAGCTATAAATTCTTTAGTAGTACGTTGACTCGTATAGAGATATGAATTGATAAAGAAAATCCCCCGGAAGTTGATCAACTTTCGAGGGATTTTTATTAAATAACCATTTGCTTGTTATGCAAGCTTTATTAATTTATTAGTCAAACAAGCTTTATCTATTTATTTTGATTCATGGTTTTATACTTCATATTGACGAAGTGCCGCCAAAAGCTCTATATTCTCACTCTTCTTTCCGATGGTTATTCTGAGGCAATTTCCACAGAGTTGTACCTTGTTTCTGTTGCGAACGATAATGCCTTTGTCCACCAAATAGTCATAGATAGCTTGTGCATCAGTCATCTTAGCAAGGAAGAAGTTGGCATCTGTAGGATATACCTTTTCGCAAATTGGCAAATCCAAGAAGGCACTTACTACCTTACCACGCTCCTGTAGGATATTCTTTACCCATTCGTCTGTTTGGTATGGATCGCTCAAAACCTCCATGGCATGCTGTTGGGTCAGCAAGTTGACATTATAAGGATATTTCACCTTATTAAATATATCAATGATATCCTTACTTGCGAAGGCCATTCCTAAACGAAGTGCAGCGCATCCCCATGCCTTACTCATTGTGTTGAGTACAATCATATTCGGGAATTTTGATAGGTAAGTGCGGAATGGCTGAACAGAGGCAAAGTCGCTATATGCCTCGTCAACAACAACAATTCCATCGAATCCCTGCAATACACCTACGATTGCCTCTGGGTTGATGAGATTTCCTGTCGGATTGTTTGGACTGCAAATCCAGATAACCTTGGTATGTTCGTCACAAGCTGCTAAGAGCCTGTCGGCAGTGATTTGGTATTGTTCATCCAACAAGACTGTGCGATATTCCACATCATTGATGTCTGCACAGACCTCATACATACCGTATGTCGGCGCAATGGCAACTACGTTGTCTACGCCTGGATTGCAAAACACTCTGTATACCAAGTCGATTGCCTCATCACTTCCATTACCCAAGAATATGTTGTCTACAGGAACATTCTTCACCTTGCTCAACACATTCTTCACATCCAATTGCAGTGGGTCTGGATAACGGTTGTATGGCTCATTATACGGATTCTCGTTGGCATCCAAAAAAACGCTTGCCTTTCTGCCACAGAATTCCGTGCGTGCGCAACTATATGGAGCTAAGTTCCATATATTGGCACGACATAAATCTTTCAGTTCTTTCATAAGATTTTCCTTAATAAACTATCGTTGCTATTAAGCATCACGTGTGTTTTATATACACATGATACCTTCGTGTTTATTTACCTTCAACTTCCTTCACTCTCAGACGCATCGCATTGGCATGAGCTTCCAACTGTTCATTCTCTGCCATTGTGACCACCGCATTTCCGATACTTCTAATACCAGTCTCCGTCAAGTGCTGGAAAGTTATCTTGCGGTTATAACTGTCGAGGTTAACGCCATTGTATGCCAAGGCATATCCGTGGGTAGGAAGGGTATGGTTCGTACCACTGGCATAATCACCAGCACTCTCACAGGCGTAATGTCCGAGGAACACACTACCTGCATTGATTACCTTTTCCGCCAATTCATCATAATTCTTAGTTGCGATAATCAGATGCTCTGGCGCATAGGTGTTGCTTAAGTCGATAGCCTCGTCATAATCCTTTACCAACACGAACTTGGAATTATCCAAGGAGGTACTTGCCATCTGTTTGCGAGGAAGTAAGCTCAGTTGCTTTTCTACTTCTGACTGAACTTTCACTATCATCTCCTCGGAAGTACTGATGAGGAATACTTGAGAATCGAGGCCATGCTCTGCTTGTGATAGCAAGTCGGCGGCAACAAAGACAGGATTGCAGGTCTCGTCTGCGATGACGCAAACTTCCGATGGTCCTGCAGGCATATCAATCGCTACGTCGTGTAAAGAAACATGTTGTTTAGCAGCCATCACGTACTGATTGCCGGGACCAAAAATCTTGTATACCTTAGGTACACTCTCAGTTCCGTAAGCCATGGCTCCGATGGCCTGAACGCCACCCGCCTTGAAAATCTTATTTACGCCAGCAATCTTGGCAGCCATCAGAATGGCTGGGTTCACCTTGCCCTCGGCATTAGGAGGAGTACAGAGCACAATCTCCTTGCAACCTGCTATCTTGGCAGGTGTGGCAAGCATGAGAACGGTAGAGAAGAGGGGAGCGGTTCCACCAGGGATATAGAGTCCCACTTTCTCGATGGCAACACTCTTTTGCCAACAAGTGACACCTGGAGCCGTTTCAACTTTCTCACCTTCGAATTTCTGGCTTTGATGGAATGTGGCAATGTTATGATGGGCAAGCTCAAGTGCATGCTTCAAATCTTGAGAAACCAAACCTTCCGCCTCTTTCATCTCCTTGTCTGTTACAGCCAAAGAATCAAGATGGGCATGGTCGAATTTCTCCTCATAATGCTTAACGGCTTGGTCGCCATTGTTCTTCACATCGTTGAGAACACCTTCCACCGTAGCATTGAGCTGCGATACATCCAGGTGTGGACGCTTTACAATCTCGCCCCATTCTTCCTTTGCAGGATACTTAATTACCTTCATTCCTTTTTATAATGTTTAGTTATTAATGTTTAATGTTTAGTTATAACACTATACATTATTATAATATCATCTTTTCAATTGGTGTCACCAAGATACCCTGAGCACCCAATTCCTTCAACTTGCCGATGATTTCCCAAAAACGCTTCTCATCCAATACGGTGTGGATACTGCACCATTGCTCATCAGCCAATGGGATAATGGTAGGGCTCTTGATGCCAGGCAAAACCTTGGTGATTTCCTCAACCTTGTCCTTAGGGGCATTCATCATCACATATTTCTTGTCTTGTGCAGAGCGAACTGCCTCAAAACGGAAAAGCATCTCGTTGAGAATCTGATGTTTCTCTTCGTCCATGTTCCAGTTGCCAATGAGCAAAGCCTCGCTCTTCATGACAACCTCTACCTCTGCCAAATTGTTGCTTACAAGAGTAGAACCTGAGCTGACGATGTCGAAGATTCCATCAGCAAGACCGATGCCTGGACTGATTTCCACAGAACCTGTAATGACATGGATGTCGGCGTTGATGCCATTCTTCTTCATGTAATTGCGAAGGATGTTTGGGTAGGAGGTGGCAATCTTCTTGCCATTAAACCACTTCAAACCTGTGTAATCAATCTTCTTTGGTATTGCAAGACTCAAACGGCACTTGCTGAAACCAAGTCTGTCGATGATTTGGGCATTCTCGCCACGCTCTACAAACTCGTTCTCACCCACGATACCGATGTCTGCCACACCGCTGGCAACACTCTGAGGAATGTCATCGTCACGGAGATACAAAACCTCCAAAGGAAAATTAGATGCTTGCACCAAAAGAGTGCGTTTAGAAGCACTCACCTTGATGTCTGCTTCAGAAAGTAAATTCATGGTGTCATCGAAGAGACGACCCTTTGATTGTACTGCTATTCGTAACATATTTCTTCATTTTGATTAAAAATCATTGCAAAAGTACTGCTTTTTGCTTGAATCTCCAAAAAAATATGTAATTTTGTAACCGAAATTATGAATAAAGTATATTTATCGGCATTATTTGCATTATTTATCTTGGTTGGTTGCTCTTCTAAGAAAGACCAACCAGAGGTTACACCATGGGGGACTCCTGTCGGCGAGGAGGTGGATTCTGGCAACGCTACATCCAGTTCCTCCAAGAGTTTTTCCTATGATGATATTGTTTCCAATGGTGAGATGATTATGCTCACCGTTAGTGGACCTACAACCTACTATGATTACCATAATCACGGAATGGGTTTACAGTATCTTCTCTGCGAGAAATTCGCGGAGAAGATTGGCGTGTCACTTCGCGTTGAGGAATGTAAAGACACGGCAGAGATGGTGAGCAAGTTGGAAAAGGGCGAGGGTGACATCATCGCGGTGCCTTTACCTCGAAAGACCACCAAAGGCCACCTGCGCTTTTGCGGAGTTACTCCTGATAGCACAAAGACTCAATGGGCAGTGGCAAGCGACAATCAAAGTTTGGCAGACTCACTCAATAGTTGGTTTAAACCTCAGATGATAGCTGAAGTCAAGAAAGAGGAAGATTGGATGCTTTCTTCTCGCAGTGTCCAGCGCCATGTTTTCTCACCTTTTATGAATCGTTCCAAGGGAGTCATCTCTAAATATGATTATTTGTTCCAGAAATATGCAAGTACGGCACGAATGGATTGGCGCTTGATGGCAGCACAATGCTACCAGGAGAGTTGCTTCGATCCGAACGCTAAATCTTGGGCGGGTGCTTGTGGTCTGATGCAAATCATGCCAGGAACGGCAGCTCACTTAGGACTTCCTATCGAGATGATTCATCAACCAGAGCCTAACATCGCTGCAGCAGCCAAGTATATGGCAGAGTTGCAAGGGCACTATTCTGATGTTCGTGACCCATATCAACGTATGCTTTTCGCCTTGGCCTCTTATAATGGTGGTTTCTATCATATCCGTGATGCCATGGCTTTGGCAAGAAAACATGGGGCCGATCCGCATCATTGGGATTCCGTCAAGGAATATATCTTGGCACTTAGTAATCCTGCATATTATACGGACCCTGTCGTGAAACGTGGCTACATGCGTGGTAAGGAGACTGTGGGCTACGTTGACCGAATTCGTGCCCGTTGGGAAGAATACTGTGGTTCTGTGGGCGGTGGAAGAACTTACAACCCAAGCATAGGCAATGACTTCCATGGTATGCCGACAAAGGCCAAGCACAAAAACAAATATCAAATTTAATAGGTACTCATATATTTATTCGTAAATAAGATTACAATGACTATTATTTTTACGATACTCATCTATTTCTGCTTCTTGTTGATTTTTAGCAGAATTACGTCACATAAGGCCAACAACGAGACGTTCTACCGTGCCAACAGAAAGTCACCTTGGTATATGGTGGCATTTGGAATGGTAGGTGCTTCCATCAGCGGAATCACCTTTGTCAGCGTTCCTGGCATGGTGATGAATAACGACATGACCTATTTGCAGATGTGCTTAGGTTTCATCGTGGGTTATTTCTTGGTAGCTTTTTTGTTGCTCCCAGTGTATTACCGATACAACTTGACAACCATCTATACGTATCTCTTGCATCGCCTTGGCAAATATTCCTATAAGACAGGAGCGTCCTTCTTCTTGTTGTCTAAGATGACGGGAGCTGCTGTTCGCTTTTTTGTCGTTTGCATCATTCTGCAAAGATTTGTGCTGGATGGAGTAGGCGTGCCGTTTTGGATTACCGTCCCTGCGATGGTGCTTTTGATATGGCTGTATACGAGAAGGGGAGGCATCAAAACGTTGGTTTGGACAGACACATTCCAAACTACCTGCATGTTTGTTGCCTTACTCCTTATTATATATAAGGTGGTGATAAGCCTTGACATGGACATGTCTCAGGCTATCCGGGTGATTTCTGAAGACGCTCATTCTCGCATCTTCGTTTTCGATGATTGGTTCTCTAAGCAGAATTTTTGGAAACAGTTCTTGAGCGGTATCTTTGTCGTTATTGTAATGACGGGTCTGGACCAAGACATGATGCAAAAGAATCTGACATGCAAGACACTGAAAGAAGCACAGAAAGATATGTGTACTTATGGTTTTGCCTTTGTGCCAGCCAACTTGTTGTTCTTGTCATTGGGTATTTTGTTGCTGATGCTCGCTCAAAAGCAAGGTATGGCATTGCCTACAGCTCCCGATGATTTATTGCCGATGTTCGCCGCATCTGGTGCGATGGGAACCTTTGTGGTTGTTCTTTTTACTATCGGCATTGTGGCAGCAAGTTTCTCAAGCGCCGATTCTGCCTTGACTGCCATCACGACAAGTCTTTGTATCGACATCCTTGGAAAAGCGGACAATGAAAGGTTGAGGAAAAAGGTGCATCTACTTGTTGCACTTGTCTTCATGATCTTTATTGTCGCATTCAAGGCACTCAACTCAACAAGTGTCATTGATGCCATCTACATCCTCTGCTCTTATACCTATGGGCCACTTTTGGGATTATTCGCATACGGCTTGCTAACAAAGAAACCAGTAAACGACAAGATGACACCATATATAGCAGTAGCAAGTCCGATAGTCTGTTTTGCTTTAGACTGTTTCAGCAAGCAATATTGGGGGTATCAGTTTGGATATGAGTTACTGATGCTTAATGGAGGCTTGACATTCTTAGGACTTTTGGTTGCTCAAAATGTATCATATAATTCAAATCATATAAACTATGAAAGTTAAAATTTTATTTGCAGCATTGTTGCTAAGTTCAACAACTGCATTTGCTCAACAAAACTTGAGCTCTGGTATCGACAAGAACAACATGGACTTGTCTGTAAAGCCAGGTGATGATTTCTTCCGCTATGCCGCAGGCAATTGGATGAAGACCCATCCATTGGATGCAGAGCATTCAGAGAATGGTGCATTCACGGATTTGTACGAGGAAAGCCAGAAACGCATCCAGGGTATCATCTTGGAGTATGCTGGCAAGCCACAGGAGAAAGGCTCTTTGGGACAGAAAATTGGTTCTCTCTACAATCTGATGATGGATAGTGTAAGATTAAACAAGGAAGGTTATGAACCTATCAAACCAACCTTGGCTCGTATCAAAGCCATCAAGAATGTAGCCGAGTATCAGGTTGTTACCGCTCAATTGGACTTGTATGGAGCAGGAACACAGATGTTTGGCGTAGGTGTCGGATCCGACCAAAAAGATGCCAACAATAACTTGGTAAGTGTAGGGCAGGGAGGTCTTGGTCTCGATAGTCGTGACTACTATCTCAACGACGATGCCCAGACCAAAGCAGTCTTCGATGCTTACAAGGCATACATGAAGAAACTTTTCGAATTGGTAGGATATGATGAAGCTACAGCCGAGAAGAAGATGCAAGCAGTTATCGCCATTGAAACTCGTATCGCAAAGGCAAGCTATAGCCAAGTAGAACTTCGTGATATCGACAAGAACTATCACAAGATGACATACGCTCAACTGTGTGCAGATTTCCCAGGCATCGATTGGGGCAATGCTTTCATGCAGCAAGGTTTCCCTGCATTCGAATATGTTGATGTATCTCAGCCAGAGCCTATCCATGAGGTAGAGAAAATCTTGGCAGAAACATCTTTGGACGATTTGAAGAGCTATGCTGAAATCCGCGTGATTTCTGGTGCAAGCAGCGAGTTGAGCGATGCTTTCCGCGCAGAGGCTTTTAAGTTTGGTAGCATGTTGAGCGGTGCTCAGCAGGACCGTCCACGTTGGAAGCGTGCCGTTAGCTTGGTAAGTGGTACTTTAGGCGAGGCTATTGGCAAGATGTATGTAGAGAAGTATTTCCCGGAGAGCAGCAAAAAACGCATGTTGGAGTTGGTACACAACTTGCAGAAGGCTTTGTCTCAGCGTATTGATGAATCCACATGGATGGGACAGCAGACCAAGGAACAAGCCAAGGACAAGCTCAATAACTTTATCATAAAGATTGGTTATCCTGACAAGTGGAAAGACTATAGCGGACTACAAGTTGATGATTCTTTGTCTCTTTATCAGAATTTGGCAAATATCACCAAGTTTTTGACCATAGATGAGCTGAATCGAAAAGTCAACAAGCCTGTTGACAAGACAGAATGGGGAATGACACCACAGACCATCAATGCTTACTACGATCCATCAACGAATGAGATTTGTTTCCCAGCAGCCATCCTTCAGCCACCATTCTTTGACCCTAATGCTGATGATGCGATGAACTATGGAGCTATTGGTGGTGTGATAGGCCATGAGATGAGCCATGGATTCGACGACCAAGGCAGCCAATTTGATAAATATGGCAATCAGCATGATTGGTGGACACCTGCCGACAAGAAGAATTTTGAGACACGCACCAAGATTTTGGAACAGCACTTCAGCAGCATCGACGCTGTGCCAGGAAAGAAAATCAATGGTAAGTTGACTCTTGGTGAGAACATCGGTGACAATGGCGGTATCAACATTGCATATCGTGCGATGCAAAACGTAAAGAAATCAGAGAACTTGGGCAACAAGGATGGATTCACGCCAGAGCAACGATTCTTCTTGGCATGGGCTCGCGTATGGGCTTGCAATGTCCGTCCAGAGTATGTACAGTACATTGTAAACGTAGATCCACATTCACCAAATGAGGCTCGTGTCAATGGCGCATTGCCAATGGTAGATGAGTGGTACAAGGCATTTGGCGTGAAGAAAGGTGACAAACTTTTCGTGCCAAAGAATAAGCGCGCTCATATTTGGTAAATCTTAGAATTTAGAAAATAACATTGCAAAATGCCTTCATCCTTCACCTTTAGCTCGGAATGCCGATTTAAAAAGGGAAAAAACAGGGTGAAGGCTATTCTTTTTGCCTTCATCTTGCGATCGGCTCAATTTTATCTTATTTTTGATTGAATCAAAGAGAAGGGAAGAATTTCCAAAGCACCCATTTATCATAATGTCGCTTAGATGTTAATGGGAGAGAAACGTACATTTTCCAAGAACAGAAAGAATCTTGCTCATCAAGGGGTTTATATACATCCTCAGACATCATTTATAAAAAACGTAACTATGACTTTAACATGATTTTCACATGAAATATTTGTTACTTTCGTAGATTTTCTGTAACTTTGCCTACAATAAAAAAATAAAGAAGAATCATTTGTAATTTAGATAAATACATTTTTATATATTGAACTATAAAATCATATTTTAAGATGAACATAGTAATTTTAGATGGATATGCCTCAAACCCTGGTGACTTGAACTGGGATTTGTTGGAGCAACTTGGAAACGTGACGGTTTATCCAAGAACTACAGATGCTGAAAAAGTTGAACGTGCTAAAGATGCTGATATCGTATTAATCAACAAGGTACAGATGGATGCTGACACCTTGGCTCAGTTGCCTAAATTGAAATATATTGGCGTTCAGGCCACAGGTTTCAATGTTGTTGACATCGAGGCAGCCAAGAAACAAGGTGTTATTGTGACGAATATCCCTGCATACAGCACAGATAGCGTGGCTCAGATGACTTTTGCCTTGATTCTCTCCATCACTAACCGTGTGGAACATTACACCCTTGAAAATCGCAATGAGCGTTGGGCTTACAACAAGGACTTTTGTTATTGGGACACGCCTTTGATGGAATTGGCTGGCAAGAATTTCGGAATCATGGGTTTGGGCAATATCGGCATGAAGGTTGCAACTTTGGCTCGTGACTTTGGTATGGACGTATACGCTTGCACCAGCAAGAACACAAAAGACCTGCCAGATTGGATTACAAAGGTCAACAAGGAAGGTCTTTTGGCAGTTTCTGATATTCTATCTTTGCATTGTCCATTGGCAGATGATACCTTTCACTTCATCAATGCAGAGAGTATTGAGAAAATGAAGCCATCTTGTATTTTGATCAATACGGGGCGTGGTCCATTGGTAGATGAGGAAGCTGTGGCCAAGGCATTGCATGAGCAAAGATTAGGTGCTTATGGAGCTGACGTAATGACACAAGAGCCACCATCGAAAGACAACCCATTGCTCAAAGAGCCAAATGCCTTTATCACTCCTCACATCGCTTGGGCAACATTAGAGGCTCGCACTCGACTCAATCGTCAGGTGGCAGCTAATGTCAAGGCTTTCATTGAAGGAAATCCAATCAACGTCGTGAACCCATAATTTGGCACTAATGTTTTGTGTGTTTGGAAACGGATTAACACGGATTTTTAATTTCGCTTAAAGCAAAATGACTTCCGAGTAATCTATTTCAACAATTTTCTCATAAACATGAAAAAAGCGCTGAAGGACATAAAATTCTTCAGCGCTTTTATTTTTTATAAAAGTACTTTTAACACTGTTATGAAAGTACTTTTCATATTGACTTTGATGTACTTACAAGGAATTACTTGCTCTCCTCCTCTGCTTGCTTTGTCTTAGCATCGTTAGGACCATAGAGACCATAGTAAGCCTGGTAACGGTTGTAGCCCCAGTTACCCTGAGCCTTCTCTGGGTCAAGTTCCTTAGCCTTGTCAAGATACTTGATAGCCTCACCATAAACTACCTTGCGGCCATTAGGATCCTGCAAGTTGGATGCCTTCACGTTCAAGCAAGCACCAAGATAAGTCATAACAACAACGTTCTCTGGCTGAATCTCAAGAGCGTCCTTCAAAGACTTGATTGCATTGTCAGCATCGTTCTTCTGGATGTAGTACATACCCTTGTCTGCAAGAGCAACGAAGTTCTTTGGGTTAGCAGCGATAGCTGCATCGAGAAGTTCCAACTGCTCCTTCTCCATCTTGAGAGAAGCATACATACCATTCAAGTTGTCAAGGATAACCTCATTGCTGTTGTCCTGAGCATAGATGTCCTTCAACTTGTTGACATAGTTCAAAGAATCTTCCTTGGTCTTCAAGCCATCCTTCATGGTATAGAGCTTCAAGTTGAGAGCGTCCTTCTTCTGGCTTTCATCCTTCATGGCGATGTCGCAATATTTCTCGCAACGAGCCAAGTCCTTAGCCTGATAAGCATAACGAGCAGAGAAGAGAGCCACCTGACCGATATATTCCTTCTCTGCTTCCTTCTCCTTGGTCTTGTTAGCGAACATTGGAGCATCTTCTGTATCGAGGAATGTACCCCAATACTTCAATACATTCTCTGGCTGGTTCTTCTGAGCAGCTTCCTGACCTGCATTCACGAGCTGAACACGAGAGTTCCAAACCTGGTCGGCAATGTTACCATACTTAGGCTTAACCTGACCCTTCTCGTTAGGAAGCTGGTCGTACTTATAAACCTCTTGTGCTGCCATAAGAGCATTGTAAGCACCAGTGTACATAGCATCCATGTCAACAGGATCATTCTTCTTTGTGATCTGGTTCATCTGCTGGATAGACTGCTGGTCATCAAACTGCTTCTTAGCAAGCTCGAACAACTTGTTGTAAGCCTTAGCCTTCTCAACATTGCTTGTCAAAGAACCGAGATTCTGCTTTACCAAAGCCTCTGCCTCTGCGTAAGTCTTTGCCTTGAGCACTGCCTTCAGTGCATCGCTGTCGCCAGCGAAAGCTGATGTGGCACCCAGTACCATCATCGCTGCAATCATAAACTTTTTCATATTGCTTTATTTTAATAGGTTTATTGTATCTACTTTTTATTTAAATCTGAAATATCAACGTAAGTTCTCAAAATAAATTATAAGGGATGGGCAGATTTTTGTGCTGCCCTACCCTTTTTTGTTTCAGAAATCTATGTTTTTATTTAAAAACTGTATGATTATTCGAAATCAACACTTGGGGTTTCAGATTCTCCCTCCTCAGGATTTGTCTCTGCCTCACCATCAACTTCTGGAGCGGTTCCCTCGGTCTCTGGCATCACACCCTTGGTGTCTTCTTCGATTTCCTCGCTCTTCTTTGCCCAAGCAGCACGGCTCTCCTCTTCTACTGAAGCCTCAAGCTCTGAGCTCATCACCTTACATACGCTGGCGATGACATCATTCTTCTTGGTCAAGTTGATGAGACGAACACCCTGTGTAGCACGACCCATGACACGGCAATCTGCCACAGCCAAACGAATCACGATACCGCTTTGGTTGATAATCATCAAGTCATTGTCGTCGGTCACGTTCTTGATGGCTACCAAGCGACCAGTCTTGTCGGTGATGTTGAGCGTCTTCACACCCTTGCCACCACGGTTGGTTACACGATAATCCTGAACGTCAGAACGCTTGCCATAGCCCTGCTCGCTGACTACCATTACAGTCTCCTTTTCAGGGTCATTGACTACAATCATACCGATGACAGCATCATCACCCTCGTCAAGACGCATACCACGAACACCCGTTGAGGTACGTCCCATGGTACGGATGGCATTCTCGTCGAAGCGAACGGCACGACCATTGCGGTTAGCAAGAATCAACTCGTTGTGTCCATTGGTCAAGCGAACATCTACCACCTCGTCGCCTTCCACGATATTGATGGCGTTCACACCGTTGGCACGTGGACGAGAGTATGCCTCCAAGCAAGTCTTCTTGACGGTACCATTCTTAGTAGCGAATACCACATAGTGGCTGTTGATGAACTCGGCATCATTCAAACCTTTCAAGCGGAGGAATGCATTCACCTGGTCATCGCTGTCGATGTTGAGGAGGTTCTGGATGGCACGACCCTTAGAGTTGCGGTCGCCCTCTGGAATCTCGTAGCACTTCAACCAGTAGCAGCGTCCCTTCTTGGTGAAGAACAGCATAGTCTGGTGCATGGTTGCTGGATAGATATACTCAGTGAAGTCCTTGTCACGGGTACGAGCACCCTTGGCACCTACACCACCACGGGCCTGCTCACGGAAGTCAGACAATGGAGTGCGCTTGATATATCCAAGGTGGCTGACTGTGATAACCACTGGATCATTTGGATAGAAGTCCTCTGGGTTGAACTCATGGTCGTCTGGCTTAATCATGGTACGACGCTCGTCACCATACTTCTCTTTCACCTCGTTCAACTCGTCCTTCATTACCTTCTTGCAAAGCTCAGGGTCGTTCAATATCTGGTTCAAGTAGTCGATGAGCTTCATCAACTCGTTGAACTCATTGTGCAACTGCTCCAAGCGCAGACCTGTCAACTGGCTCAAGCGCATGTCGACGATAGCCTTGCTCTGAAGCTCATCCAACTCAAATCGCTTCTCCAAGTTGCGCTGAGCATCAGATGGAGTCTTGCTGGCACGGATGATATGTACCACCTCGTCAATGTTGTCGCAAGCGATGATCAAGCCTTCGAGTATATGTGCACGCTCCTGTGCCTTCTTCAAGTCGAACTGGGTACGGCGGATGGTTACGTCGTGACGGTGCTCTACGAAGTACTTCACGCACTCCTTCAAGGAGAGCAGACGAGGACGGCCATTTACCAAGGCGATGCAGTTCACAGAGAATGAGCTCTGGAGTGCCGTCATCTTGAAGAGCTTGTTCAAGAGCACGTTGGCGTTGGCATCACGCTTCACGTCTACCACGATGCGCATACCCTGACGACCAGACTCATCGTTTACGTTGGCGATGCCCTCTACCTTGCCTTCCTTGGCGAGGTCGGCGATAGCCATGACGAGCTGCTCCTTGTTGACACCGTATGGAATCTCGGTGATGACAATCTTGTCGTGGGCGTCACCACTCTCGATTTCCGCTGTGGCACGAACCACGATACGACCACGACCAGTCTCGTAAGCGTCCTTCACACCCTGGATGCCATAGATGGTGGCACCTGTTGGGAAGTCTGGAGCAGGAATGTACTGCATCAAGCCATCCGTGTCGATGTCTGGGTTGTCGATGTAAGCGCAGCAACCATCGATTACCTCACGCAAGTTGTGGGTAGGAATGTTGGTAGCCATACCCACGGCGATACCATTGCCACCGTTCACCAAGAGATTAGGAATCTTGGTAGGCATCACGGATGGCTCCTGGAGAGTGTCATCGAAGTTGTTCATCATGTCGACGGTATCCTTGTCCAAGTCGTCCATGATGTGCTCACCCATCTTGGAGAGGCGGCACTCAGTGTAACGCATGGCAGCAGGAGAGTCGCCGTCCACCGAACCGAAGTTACCTTGTCCGTCGATAAGGGTGTAACGCATGTTCCACTCCTGTCCCATACGAACGAGGGCACCATATACAGAATAGTCGCCGTGTGGGTGGTACTTACCGAGCACCTCACCTACGACGCGGGCACATTTCTTATAAGGTTTGTCACTGGTGTTTCCAATGCCGAGCATACCGTAGAGGATACGGCGATGCACAGGCTTGAAACCATCTCGCACATCAGGAAGCGCACGGGCCACGATCACCGACATGGAATAGTCGATGTAGGATGACTTCAT
>SAMEA104315437__coassemble_145_pt1 | contig 78751 bp, 65 predicted proteins | sample SAMEA104315437__metabat2_high_PE_043 | metagenome-assembled genome bin SAMEA104315437 (sample SAMEA104315437) | gut metagenome | biome: Monkey gut; feature: monkey-associated habitat; material: faeces | place: China | collected 2013 | reverse complement strand
ATGCACGGTTCTTGAAGGGGAAAGCGGGGGTAACCCCGCAGACCTACTTAGAAACAAAGATAGAGGTTTTTCTGTCTTTATACACATAATGGATACAAAAAAATAAAGAAATAACAAGAATCAAAAGTACAACTGATATGGATACAAAAAAGATTTTAGTGCTTTCAGCAAGCGCAAGAAAGGGAGGTAACACCGACCTTCTGTGTGATGAATTCATCCGCGGTGCTAAGTTGGCAGGGCATACTGTGGAGAAACTGCACGTGGCTTTCATGCAAGTCAAGGGATGCATGGGATGCCGTGTTTGCCAGGGCAATGGTGGACTGTGTGTGCAACAAGACGACATGACGGAAATCTATGCCAAGATAAAGGCTGCCGATGTCATCGTGTATGCCTCTCCGGTGTATTTCTATAGTTTCAACGCTCAACTGAAAGCCGTGATGGACAGAACATTCGCCATCGAGAAGGTGATTCATGGCAAGACGGTATATCTGATAACCACCGGTGCAGCTCCCAAAAGAGAATACATGTCACTCATTACCGAGCATTTCCGCAGATACATCAGCTGCTTCAATCATCTGACAATCGGCGGTATCATTATCGGTTGCGGCACGACGGAGAAAAAGGATATTATCGGCTCTGCCACCATACAAGAAGCCTACGAAATGGGAAAGAACCTTTAAAGAGAACTGTAATTCATATAAAAAAGGACTATACAACTATTTTAAAAAGACTATACAACTATGGAGAATTTTCAATTTTGCATCGGCACGAACATCCTGTTCGGAAAAGGACAAATAAGTCATTTGCCAGAAGTAATCCAGCCATTCGGCAAGCGCATTCTGTTGACTTATGGTGGCGGAAGCATCAAGCGTATCGGGCTATATGACCAGGTAAAGGAACTGCTCTCTGATTGCCAAATATATGAACTGGATGGCATTGAGCCAAATCCGAAACTCGCAAGTGTGGAAGCAGGAGCGCACATCTGCAAGTTGCATGATATTGATGCCGTATTAGCTGTAGGAGGAGGAAGCGTGATAGACTGCTCCAAGGCGATAGCTGCGGCAGCCTTGTACGAAGGCAACGCATGGGATTTGATTACGGGTGTCGCTCCTATCAAGAAGGCATTGCCCCTGATAGCCATACCAACCATGGCAGCAACTGGAAGCGAAATGGATGCTGGAGCGGTGATTTCTAATCCACAAACCCAGGAGAAAACGCAGCTTTTTCAGCCAGCACATCTTGCCAAAAGCATCCATCCTCGACCCCGTCTATACATTCACGGTATCAGCCCATCAGACGGCTTCTGGCTCTGCCGACATCTTTTCCCATCTGCTGGAGCAATATTTTTCTGCAGAGACCACCTTCATGGGTGACCAAATGGTGGAGAGCGTAATGAAGACCATCATCAAGTATGCCCCTATCGCCATCGCAGAACCCAAGAACTATGAGGCTCGCGCCCAACTGCTTTGGGCGAGCAATATTGCAGACAATGCTATGCTCTGTTGTGGCAACAAGCTCTGTGTATTTGGAGTCCATGCGATAGAGCATGAGCTGAGTGCTTTTTATGACATTGCTCACGGCGTTGGGCTTGCCATTCTCACTCCTCTTTGGATGCGCTATGTATTGCAGAAATCACCAGAGGTTGTGGTTCCTCGCTTCGCCCATTTCGCACGTGCGGTATGGAGCATTAAGGGCGATGATGATGCCTCTGTAGCACGACAAGGCATCGAAGCCACAACCAACTTCTTACAAAGTCTTGGCATTCCTTCCACTTTATCAGAAGTAGGTATCGGAACGGAGCATTTCGAAGATATGGCTTCGCATTGCGTGGCAACTGAAGGTGTAGCCTATGCATGGATTCCACTTGACAAGGAAGACATCATCCAAATACTGACAGATTCAATAGGTTAATGTAGATAAAACCATGATTTTTCTCTAGCAAAAGTGGCGCATCCTTGCGAGATGCGCCACTTCCTTTTACAGCTGAACCTTAACCTGATTCTTTCCGTTATAATCCACGGTTTTGGTAGCCTTCATCGGCTGATTTCCATCGCCACTGTTCTCACCTACCAATACGATGTGGAACTTGCGGCTTGCCAACATGCCCTTGAAACTACCCTTGCGAGGAGCGATGGTAAACTGACGGCTTTCCTCATCCCAAGAGAACTTGATCTCAGAGAACTTGCCCTTCTCATAATTGTAGTTGTTGCCCTCATCCTCATAAAGGGTAAACGTGCCATTGGCTCCCGGATAAACTCTGATTTCCAACTCATCCCAAGGTTTCTCACTGCTGTACTGTACATCTGGACCGAATGGCAAGATAGTACCAGCCTTGATGAATACTGGCATGATGTCGATAGGGCAAAGACGCTGGATGTCCTGACCGCCCTCATACTGAGTATTGTCCCAGAAATCAAACCACTTGTTGCCCTTAGGCAGATAGACGTTCACCGGTGCAGCAGCCTTCTTTACATCCGGATAAATCAGATGTCCCTTCTTGTCCTTGCTCTTCCAGGTATAAAGTGGGTCGGTAACAGGCTTGACCAAGATGTTGCGACCAAAGAGGTACTCATCATTCAGGCGAGAAGCCTTCTTGTCGGCAGTATAGTCCATCACCAAGGCACGCATCATGCTTCCGCTATGCTGCACACAGTCGCCCATCGTACTATATATATAAGGCAAGAGACTATAGCGCAACTTTATCGCCTTGACGATAGCGTCATAGCACCAGTCGCCTTCCTTACCAAACTCATACAGCTCGCTCACCATTGGTGAAGAACAGTGGTTGCGCATCAATGGCATGAAGGTGCCCCACTGCATCCAACGGGTCTGCAACTCCTGAACGGCTGGATTCTTAGGACTCTGCTCATATTCCCAATAGAAGAATCCACCCAAGTCGGTGTTCCAGAATGGGATACCACAGAGGGTATAATTCAAGCCCGAAGGAATCTGCTGCTTCATCTCCTTCCAACTGGCGATGATGTCGCCACTCCAAGAGAAGGTGCCATAGTGCTGGATGCCGAAATAACCACTGCGAGTCATCTGGAGCGAACGCTTCTGATTGCCCTTCATCGCACGCTGATGCTCATAGATGCTCTTATTGTGGAGCAAAGAGAAGGCATTCTTCACGCTGAGCCACGAACCATCATAAGTCTGATAGTTCTCATCGCCAGCCTTTTCGAAATGGTCTGGCTCTGTGGAATCCGTCCACCAAGCATCAAAACCCATGTTATAGAGATTGGTGAGATAACGCCAATAGAGGTCACGAGCCTTTGGATTATACACATCGTATACCTTGGCACTTACCTTCTGTGGCCATGTGTCAAAAGGCAAGAGGGCATTCATCTTCTCCAATTCCTTGTACTGGTCTGTCCAAGGACCAAAGTCAGGCCAAATGGTAATCATCAGATGGGCATTGTTCTTGTGTACATAGTCCACCATCTCCTGAGGATTCTTCAATCGGGGGGTAGCCTGCGCCTTCATGTTGCGCATATCCTTAGGCAGAAACTTGTCCCAAGCAGGGTCGCCCACCTTATTTATATAGTAAGGGTTCATGAATCGCATCGCATTCCAGTTGGAGTCACAGCCCCAGTACTGCCAATCCTGCACGATGGCATCTGTAGGAATCTTGAGCTCACGATACTTATCGAGCACACCTGCCAACTCATCACTGGTCTTATAGCGTTCACGACACTGCCAGTAACCCATCGCCCAGAGAGGGAACATGGTAGCCTGACCAGTCAGCTCACGGATGCTGGCAATAACACCATCCTGCGTGCCGTCCTTATACATGAAATAATAGTCGGCAGCCGTGCCCACTTCGCTCGTAAAGGAAGTGCCCTGGGCATCATCGTCATAATAAGTCTTGCCGGCATTGTCCCAATAGAGTCCATAGCCTTTCTCGCTGGTAAAATAAGGGATGGCGGTATAGGTGTTATGGTTCCAAAGAGTGATATGGCGACCACGCTGATTCATGTGGGTATCACGGAGCTGACCCAAGCCATACACAGCCTCATCCTTATCGAGGAGGAAGGTTTGCTTGATGCGCCATTTTCCCTCGTTGGCCTCATCAGTTCTCTTTTCCATGGTTGTTTGGGTATCGGAGAGCAACGCCTTGCCTTGGGCATCGAAGAAACGAATCTCGCCCGTCTGACTGTTGAAACTTACCTTGATGTTAGGCGATGAAATCTCATAGCCAACGGCAGTCTTCACCGTCTTGAGGTTCTTCATCTGCTCAGGTTTTAAGATGACGGAATAACTCTTTTTATCCGCCTTGCTTCCCACCTCTGTCTTTAATACACGCACGATGGAAGGCGAATAAAACTCCACCTTTACTTGCAGGTTGCCCACTTGCTGGGAAACTGCATTTGCTTGTTTGGCACTTGATGCACTCTTTGCATTTACCGCAGGGGTTGCACTTGCTGTTGTGCTTGCACTTGCTACTTGTTTTGCACTTGCAGTTGGGGTTGCACTTGTCGTTCCCACAAGGGTGATGCACAAGAGCGATAGCATCGTTAACTTTTTGATCATACTATTGAAAAATTATTAGTTGTTTGTTTGAGTGCAAAATTAAGAAATTATCCTCAGACGGAAGAGCATTCTTCCATAAATATAGTTAATAACTTTGCTACAATCAAAGATTTGCTGTATTTTTGCAAAAAAGAAAATTCTATCAAAAATAATCTGATAGAAAAGACATTTCCGATTGAAAGAAAAAAATATAAATATGGAAAAGAAAGCAATCGTAATGGGTGCCACCTCTGGCATTGGCATGGAAGTGGCAAAGCTATTGGCTGCCAAAGGGTGGCTGGTAGGCATAGCTGGAAGAAGAGTGGATAGACTCGAAACGGTGATGCAGGAAGCGAATCACAACCTTGAGGCGTCCAACGGCAATGAGACATCCGATAGAAATAATAATACCATCGGAAGAATCGTTTGTTATAAACAGATAGACGTAACTTCTCCTGATGCACCCGACTTACTTCGTGAATTGATTACAGAACTTGGAGGCATGGATCTCTATTTCCATAGTTCGGGCATCGGCTGGCAAAACAATCTGCTCGACATCGAGAAAGAGCTCAAGACTGTGGAGACCAATGGATTGGGATTTGTGAGAATGGTGGATACTGCCTTCAATTGGTTTGCAGAACAAAGTAACTCATCAGCAGAGGAAGCATCAGCAAGAAATTCTTCTGAAAAGGAAGCATCGAAGAAGAAATACCGAGTTGCCTGCATCACTTCCATCGCTGGAACCAAGGGACTTGGTGCCGCTCCTTCCTATTCCGCCACCAAACGCTTTCAGAACCATTACATCGAATGCCTCTCCCAGCAAGCCACCATGCGTCATCTGCCGATAGCCTTTACCGACATCCGCCCTGGCTTTGTGAAGACCGACTTGATAGCAGGCAGCCAGTATCCCTTGCAGCTTCTCCCCCAGGATGTAGCTCGCGCCATCGTGAAGGCCATAGAAGGCGGCAAAGAAGTGAAGGTCATCGACTGGCGATATGCCATCCTCGTCTTCTTCTGGCGACTTATCCCGAGATGGATATGGAAGAGAATGAAGATTAAATAGTCTTGCCACACTGATTTAGTACGAGAAAACAAATAGGTAAATATTTACCAACATAAAATAGGAAATGCTTTCCAACATATAAATCTGTAAATATTTTTTAGCAAATGTGATAAGGATTAGTTCTCTTATGACATAGAAAAACTTAGCGCATAGAAGAAAAATCCTCTTAACCCTAAAAATAAATACCCTTAAGGGAAAAAATATTTAGTGTTAAGGCAAAAAATATTTTCCCTTAAGGGTAATTTTCAAAGTGGTCTATAAGCACCCCAAAAAGGCGACCTCGCATCTCTCATTTCCAAGGGGAGCAAGCGAGGTCGACAATTTACCTGCAAGAGCCTTACTTTGTAAAAAAAACATTCACAACCCTATCACTTTCAAATCGTCTGAAAAAACGATTCTTCCTTTGAAATACTCTACTGCTTCCCAAGTACAAGTTACCTTGTGAATAGACAGAGGCTTCTCCTACATTTGATACTTTTGAAATATACAGAACACTACTTTTGTCTCAAGTCATGTATCAACTTGATTTCCCAATACTCATAGTTTCCTCCCAAAGCCTCCTTGATTTCCGAAAAGTGCTCCATTTCAGGATGCGCCTCCATAAAGCTGCGTATCTTTTCCTCACGAGAAGTTGAGATGAAAGTTCGGAGACCTATCTTACCCTCCTTGACATAAGGTGTGAGATGCCCTATGATGGTGCCTTTCGTAAGACCTCGCTCTGCCGCTATCTCATCTATGTTCTTCCCCTGTTGGAAAAGGTTGAAGCTCACTTCCTTGGTTGGAATCTTAGGTTCTTTTGGTTCCTTGCTCTTCTTTTGTTTGGAAGACGACTTAGACGAACTTACACCACTCTCCTCTTGTCCCAACAAGAATTGCGCCTTCTTCTTCAGATAATCACTCACCGAGAACTCCGTGCCCTGCTCATATCTCAACAGCGATTGCTTCAACTTCGCCTCTTCTACAAAAGTAGAGAAACGATCTTGGAATTGCTTCTTCGCCGTCTTATTGTCGGTCGTCACATTGGTTTTCTTCACCAAGTCGGTTATCACGCCCATCTTCTGCCAGAAATACTTGGCTCCCTTATGGATGCGGTCTTGCAAGGCAGGCTGACTCATATCGGAATCGGCTGTCAGCATCTGAGTATATTGTATTCTGAACTTATCCGACACAGCATTCAAACTCTTAAAGACCACCAACAACTGCTGATATTCATTCAACAATCTCGGATATTTCGAAGAAAAGAACTCTACGAGGCAGCGCATCAAGAGCTCATAGCTGGACTGCATCTGGCGGAAGTCGAACAACTCGTATATCATCTGAACGCTATATTGCAACTCCAAGGCAGAAATCATCTCCTGCGTAGGAGCCACGATGTTGCCATTGAAGCTGTCCAAAGTCTGGTCGCTGATGATGGCAGAGCGAGAAAGCGGCTGACTGAGCACCATGCCCTCCAACGACTTGCATCGGCTCAACGCCACATAGGTTTGTCCATGTGTAAAGGAATGGGAGGCATCGATGATGGCATGCTCGAAGGTCAACCCCTGGCTCTTGTGGATGGTTATCGCCCATGCCAAGCGCACTGGATACTGGCGGAACACGCCCTCCACAGTCTCCTCAATCTCCTTGGTTTCCTCATTGAGCGTATATTTCGAGTTCGTCCACTCCATCAGCTCCAACTCGAACTCCTCGTCGGTATCCTTGCTCCTCACGATGATTTCATCATCGCTGATGCGCACCACCTCACCTATCATACCATTATAGAAGCGATGTTGTGGGTCGTTCTTGATGAACATGATTTGCGCACCCTGCTTCAAAACCAGCTTATAATCAGCAGGATAAGAAGTTTCGGGGAAGTTGTCCTCCACCTCTGCCGTAAAGGAATAAGACTTTGATGGCAATGCCGCCAACTCCTGTTCGTTGATATAGTTGGCAGGTGCATTGTGGGTAGTCAGACGGATGTAGTTGCCATCCGTGGGCGGAGTGAAGTTAGGAATATATCGCTGGTTGAGAGCCTGGAAGGTCTCGTCTGTCGCACGATTTTCCCGAATCTGATTGAGCAAGGAAATGAAGCGGTCATCTTGCTGGCGATACACCGTCTTGAGTTCGATGGTGAGATAGCTCGCCTGTTGGAGTGCCTTGCTGGAGAAGAAATAAGGTGTGTCGTAATATTGGCGAAGCAAGGTTTCCTGCTCCGTCACCACAGGCGGCAACTGATGCAGGTCGCCTATCATGAGAAGTTGCACGCCTCCGAAAGGCAAGTCGTGCTTGCGATAGCGGCGCATTACCGAGTCGATGGCATCGAGCAAGTCGCTGCGCACCATACTGATCTCATCGATGACCAAGAGGTCCATCGAACGAATGATGTTTCTCTTCACCTTACTAAACTGATAGCGCTTCTGTTCGCCACCACCAAAGGTAGTGCCAGGGAGATAAGGAGAAAGAGGAAGTTGAAAGAAAGAATGGATGGTCATTCCACCCGCATTGATGGCAGCGATGCCAGTTGGCGCTAACACTACCATACGTTTAGGCGACTTGCGTTTGAGTTCCTTCAAGAAAGTCGTCTTGCCAGTTCCCGCCTTACCTGTAAGAAATAAGTTCGCACTTGTCTTTTCCAAGATGTTCCATGCCATGATGGATTCATTGTTCATTTCCATTAGCTCACATTTTTAATGATTGTCTCTTGTTGTAAAATAAGCATTGTCTCCCATAGAGAAAGAATATATCTCGCATAGAGAGAAGAATGCAGTGCAAAAATAGCAATAAAATGCGAAACGGCAAAAATATCATAAGAAAAAATGTCATTTTTCTATTTACATCCCTATTTTTTTTGGACATATCAAATAAAAGCCTTAACTTTGTCGCCAAAAATTGCAAGAATTATCGCAAATAACGCGAGTAACCTGAAACCAACATCAAAAAAACTAAAATGTTACTATAATATGGACACAGAACAATTATCAATGACCAAGAAAACCATCGTGGGAGTGCAATTCCTCTTCGTGGCTTTCGGCGCAACGGTACTGGTGCCTCTCTTGATAGGCATCGACCCAGCTACGGCTCTCTTCACCGCAGGTGTGGGAACCTTTCTTTTCCACTTCATCACCGGGGGCAAGGTACCTATCTTCCTCGGTAGTTCCTTCGCCTTCATCGCCCCTATCATCGCTGCCACCAAACAGTGGGGGTTGCCTGGCACCATCGCCGGACTCACGAGTGTATCTTTGGTATACTTCGTCATGAGTGCCTTAGTGAAATGGCAAGGCAAGAAGTTGCTCGACCGCATCTTCCCTCCTGTGGTCATCGGACCAGCCATCATCCTCATCGGTCTCTCCCTCTCTGGCAGTGCCGTAGACATGGCGAAGACCAACTGGATTCTCGCTTTCTCCTCACTCATCACCGCCATCTTGGTGCTCACGTTCTGCAAGGGACTGATGAAGTTGGTACCTATCATTACGGGTGTGGTAGTGGGATACATTATCGCCATCTGTATGGGCGAGGTCGACTTCTCTGGTGTAGCGGCGGCTTCTTGGTTCTCTTGCCCAATATCTTTTGATACGATTACCCATTTTTCCTGGAGTCCTTTCCTCTATATGATACCTGTGGCGATAGCACCAGTATTGGAACATATCGGTGATGTATATGTGGTGAGTGCTGTGGCAAAGAAAGATTTCGTCAAGGAACCTGGCATCCATCGCACGATGCTGGGCGATGGAGTGGCTTGCTTGGTATCAGCCTTCCTTGGTGGTCCTCCAGAGACTACATATTCAGAAGTAACGGGAGCCATGTCCATCACTAAGGTTACCAGTCCTGCAGTGATTCGCATCTCTGCTGCCACAGCCATCTGCTTTTCTATTGTAGGCAAGTTGAGCGCCCTCTTGCAGAGCATTCCACAAGCCGTATTGGGTGGCATCATGCTCTTGCTCTTCGGTACCATCGCCAGCGTGGGCGTACAGAACCTGATGCAGAACAAGGTGGATATGAACAATACCCGCAACGTGATTATCATCTCCGTGATGCTCACCATGGGATTGGGCGGTGCCGTGCTTTCATCCGGAAGCTTCGCCATCTCAGGCATCGGTCTCTCTGCTGTGATTGGCGTGATTCTCAACCTTGTCTTGCCAAACAAATTGGATGAAGAAGAGGTGAAAGACTAAATTTCCGCACATACAAAAACATGAATTCCTAATAACAAAAAAGACCACACATGAAAAAAACTCTCAGCCTCCTCGTCGCCCTTACAAGCATGACGATGCTTGCGAACGCCCAACTCGTCATCAACGAGGTGATGCAATCCAACATCGACTGTCTTGTAGACGACTTGAATGAATTCCCAGACTCTTGGGTAGAGCTTTACAACGCAGGAAGCTCCGCCGAGAACCTCAATACCTATAAGATAGGACTGACCGCTGACATTTCGAAAGCCTATTCCCTGCCATCCCAATCCATCGCCGCCAAGGGCTATGCCGTCATCTATTGCGACAAGGCAAGCACAGGACTTCATACCGACTTTCGCTTGGAATCCGGCAAGGGAGGTAGCATCTATCTCTTCAAGAATGGCGTCGTAGTCGACAAAATAGAGAAGATGAAGAAGCAACCTGCGCCCAACATCGCATACGGCAGAAAAGAGAGCGGTTCCGACACATGGGGCTATATGGCCACGCCTACGCCCCATGCCTCCAACTGCGGAAAGGTATGCAAGGAAATCCTTGGAGAACCTATCTTCAGTGAACCAGGACGTATCTTGGAAAGCAAAGAAAACATCAGTTTAGTGCTCAGTTTACCAGAAGGTTCGCCTGAAGGAACCGTCATCCGATATACCACTGATGGCTTGGAACCAACTTCCCAGAGCACCCAATACACCTCGCCCATCACCATATCTTCCACCAAGGTGATAAGGGCAAAGCTCTTCTGCACAGGGTATCTCTCGCCCCGTTCCACTACAGCGTCTTACATCTTCCACAACCGCAAGATGACCTTGCCTGTCATCTCCATCGTATCCAACAATAAATACTTCTATGACAGCAGATTAGGAATTATCGTTGATGGAAATTATAGCAGTTCTAAGAAGAACTATGAGTACGACTGGCGACGACCTATCAACTTGGAGTATTTCACGAAAGCCGGCAGCAAGAGCAAGTTGAACCAGCTCTGCGAGACCCGCGTGATGGGAGGTGCCACAAGAAGCAACGCCCTCAAGTCGCTCGCCATCTATGCCAACAAGCGATTTGGCGAGAAAAGATTCAAGTATGAGTTCTTCCCAGACCAGCGACCAGGCATCAACGACTACAAGTCGCTCGCCCTCCGCAACGCTGGCAATGACTTCGACTACCTCTACATGCGAGATGCCATCATCCAACGATCTGTGGCTCAACACGCCGACCTTGACTGGCAAGCTTGGAGCCCAGCCATCATCTACATCAATGGCGTGTACAAGGGCATCCTCAACATTCGTGAACGAAGCAACGAGGACAACATCTACACCAACTATGATGGACAGGAAGACATCGACATGTTTGAGAACAACTACGAGTTGAAGGCTGGCGATTGGGACAACTTCAACAAGTTCAAGGATTTCTATGCCGAGCATGGTCATAGCATGGAGGAATACGAGAAATGGATGGATTGCAAGGAGTACATCAACCTGATGTTCATGAACCTCTTCTACAACAACCAGGACTTCCCTGGCAACAACATCGTGACTTGGCGACCTAAGGCAGAGGGCGGCAGATGGCGCTGGATAGCCAAGGACACCGATTTCGGATTGGGACTTTATGGTTCATCAGCCGACTACAAGACCTTCGAATGGCTTTACAATCCGAATTACGATTCAGGACGAGCATGGGCAAACCAATATGAGCACACTCGCCTCTTCCGCCGCTTGATGGAGGATGCCGACTTCCAACGTGAGTTCATCGACAGGGCAGCCATCTACATGGGCGACTTCCTGACGGAGAAGAACGTGCGCAAGCTTTGGGATGGCATGTATGATAAGGTAAAGGAGGAATATCCGACACATCGCAACCTATTCAACAAATGGTGGCCAAACTACAGCCAGGAGTTGACGAGTGCCCGCAAATGGTTGACCAATCGCATTCCAAGTTTCTATCAGCAGATAGCGGATTTCTATAAGGTAGGCACTCCTACTCCATTGACCATCAATGCTTCGATGACTCAAGACGAACAGAATCTCATCAGCATCGACTTCAACGGGGTGACACTCAGCGAACCTACCTTCGACGGCAAGTTCTTCGAAGGAAGGAAATTCACCTTGGTGGGCAATGCCAAGGGCACGGAGAAGGAAGTGACAGGCTGGAATGTCATCACATATAATGGCAGTACCACCAACAGGCAGCATCTCTCGGGAAACACTTGTGAGTTGACCATGCCGAAATGCACGAAGATGGAGATTTCCGCAGAGATTGGCAATTCCACAGGCATTGATGCCATTGGCGAGGATGAGGCCAAGGCATGGTCATGGAATCTCTCTGACAACACCTTGCAGATTCATCAGGCTCCTGTTGGCACACCTATTTATATATATAGCTTGCAGGGATGCTTAATCTATCAGACAAAAGCAAAAAGCTCGGAGTTGAGCATTCCTTTGAGCCTGAACACCGTTATCCTCAAGATTGGAAAGGATGCAGTGAAAATTATCAAGTAATGAAGGCTATTAATACAAAGGCTATCATAAGGCTATCATAAAAGGCTATTAAATACAAAGGCTATTAAATACAAAGGCTATTATTAAATGAAAAGGCGGCCCCCCAAGATGAGAAATCACCCATGGGGTTCCGCCTTTATTTATAATCTCATTACTTCATATAATATCCAGCATCAAAGAACATGGCGGTTGGACCTACGCCAGTAGTCCACTGGCCCACCTTCTTTCCTTGACCATTAAACTCCATCACGTAACCATCAGCAGAATAATCAGCATATCCATACTCGCCCATTACATAAGAAAGGATATAGATGCCACCTTCCACAGGGTCTACAGCAATCTCAGAAGGACTCGCAGGTTTCTCGGAAGGTTCCCATGCCAAATTCTGGTTAGATTCGATGCTGTATGCGCCATACTTGGTTTCAGAAGCACCATAAGGTGCATTGATGTAATAGAAGGTCGTACCATTATTGGCAATACAAGCCATCGTACAAGCCACCACATCAGCAGCCTTTCCGCTCGCTACAACCTTCAACCCAGCACCCACCTGATTCCAGTTAGCATCGTATGACCCATTGTCGAGTACATACAGAAGACCATTGTTGGCAACAAACAGCTTTGTTGGATTTACCACTCCCTCCACCTTTTTGGTCTTCACGCTTCCTGTATTCAAGTCAATCTGAGAGATGGTGCCATTGCCATTTCCATAATCAGAGTTTGCCACGAAGAGCAAATCACCATAGCCTGCCATACCTTCAGGATAAGAACCTACCTGATACTTCTTCTGCAAAGAGAAAGAGGTGGTGTCAATGGCAGCGACATAACCTCCATAGGTTGTCACGTAGATATTGCCATAGCCAGAGATAATATGGCGAGGAGACTTGCCATCCGCATCGCCCAACAAGTCGGTAGTCTTAATCTGCTTGACACTCTTGAAAGTCTTCTTGTCCACTACTTCGATGGTATTCTCATCTGTTGAGATGATATAAGCCTTACTACCATAAACAAGTCCATCATTCACAGTTCCACCGAGATGACGTCCATTGGCATTGAAGAACATCTTCTGCGTAGCCTGATTAGAGGAATAATCAACGAATGTGACAGAACCATTGATGTTAGAAGACATGTTGCCCGCATTAACTACATAAGCTCCATTGCTGTAATAGTGAATCTGCTGCTGAGGACCATCATTGTCGTCATTACAAGAGGTCAGTGCCGCTGTGCCCATCAAGAGGACAGCCAAGCATAATAAATACTTTTTCATTTGCTTTATGTTATTTAATTAAACTATCATATCATACGCTATTATGAGTACCTGGACAAGAAGCTACATCTTGAGGACCAAGCTCAACTGCCAACTTCTTCGAGGCATAGGATAATGAGCTACCAGTTCATATTGCTTGTTAAGCAAGTTTTTGACATCACCTCTGATTTCCAGTTGCCTATTGCTAAATACAAAGGTGTGATAGGCAGTAAGCCCCATTTCCCAGTAGCCTGGGATTTCACTGTCTTCATAATGGTTATAGTTCGACCATCTCGTGCTCATGCCCGAACTATGCAAGGAAAGACAGAGCCAAGGGTTTTCCCAACCTATCGCCGCACTACCAGAATGATAGGGAACATATGCGATTTGTTTTCCATAACTGGCTGCCGACGCATCTGTATGGTTGGCCACGTTCTGATAGCTGTAGCTTGCAGAGATGGTAAGCAATCCTAAACGAGAAGAAGATTCTACTCCATGCCGCGACAAGTCACACGAAGCCTTCACACTGACATCAAGTCCCTTCACATCCACCTTCCCCAAGTTTACCATTCGCCAGACAAACATATTATATGGCACTCCCATGATTTTGTCTCTCACTCGGTTCAGATAAGCATCCATCGTCATCTCCACCGAGAGTTTCTCATTCCAAGCCTCACGCCAGGTCACACCCAAGTTGTATTGCTGCGTCTTCTCTGGATTCAAGTTGGTGCTTCCATAATGGAAAAAATAATTCTCATTGAATGTCGGCACGCGAAAGATGTCCTTATAGGAGGCTCGAAGATAGAGATTGGAAGACGACACCGGCACCACTTCTTCTCTTTTCGTTCTACCTATCAGATGATACGAGAAAGATAAGGATGGAGATAGCCGCTGCATATTGCGTGCCTGCTCACCCCATGCTACCCCATGGCGATATACCGAGCCGAGCAATCGTGCCAAAGCTACCCACTTGCCCCCTACATACTTGGCTGTCAACGACTGCAATATCGTATGACGACAAGGATGATTGTCGGTTGCCAACGTGCTGTTGAGATTATTGAAAGCGTAATCAGCGGAATAGTCAAACGTGAAATGTTCCGTAGCAAGCCACATCAAAGCCGCCGACACGTAGTATTCTCTCTGCCAGTAAGTAGCATCATTGAGCCGCTTAGCCACCAAACTGTCTTGATACGCCGATGAAGCCCAGTTGTACTTGGCGTTCAACTTCATCAGCCATTGGTCATTATGGCTTCTCATCAGCCACCTTACTTGCGAAAAGAAATTACGCTCACGCAAGGTCTCTGCACTCAGGTTGGTGTAATAACGAGCAATGCCAGGCAACTGACGGTCGTTGTCGTAGTAATACACCTTCGCCCAAAGTTGATGGAGACGGCTGATCCTACTATGAATATTCAGTTCGGCATGTCCTGAGTTCATCGTACTGTTAGTGCGCTTGTCCTTAGTCTGATAGGTGCCATTTTGCAGCACAAAGGGATAGTCATTCTCGGCATACGTATACTCACCGATGGCTGAGAGGGTGAATTGCCTCGAGAGCCTCTGGGTAAATTTCACTAACGGAGTTACATATCCAAACGAGCCATATTTCACTTGGGTCACCACATGCGCCTTCCTATCGACTGGTCTCTCTCCCATCGTCTCAATACTGAGCATAGCAGGCACGGAAGCTTGTCGAGCGGTAATGAAAATATCATCATTATCACCTATCGAAAGACGCAACGCCTCCACTTGGTCTATGGAATATCGCGACACATCGATTTCTCCTCCCTGGCACTCAGTGAGCATCACGCCGTCATAGGCCACTCCCGTATGTTGCGCACCAAATCCACGCACAGCCACAGTCTTCATGCCCCCTGCACCACCATAGTCGCGCAGGTTGATGCCTGGAATACGATGAAGGGCGTCACCCATGTCGGTCACACCTAAGGTCTGCATCTCTTTACGGTTCAATACATGCAAGGGCGCAGCACTCTGCAAAGAGCGTTGCCTGGCAGCAGCATCCACATATACCGTCTGTAGATGATGGCGGTCGACCCTCGCAGAGTCTTGTCCCCAACACAAGACACAAGAGATACAGAAGATAAATGACATCATCAAAATCTTCTTCATTCTCATCTTCAAAAAATATAAGATTCGTCCTTCAGAGCCCATTCCACGGGGCTTGACGGCATCACCCTCCCATCCTATCTTTCCTTCAGCATACGCCTCTATCCAGCAGATGAGAGAGATGGCAACGGCAGGTCTTCTGACTTACATCCCAAGCAAGCGGTCTTCCCGAAAAAATGTCAGTGACCTTCATGTGCTTGCCCGCCCCTCGATGAAGGGGATAGACGTTTACAGCAGCGGGACTGTTCGGGCTTCTCACCCGATTCCCTTTTAATCACTACGCACCATCGTACCTGAGGCGGCACGACGTGGCAGCGAACCAATTGCGAGTGCAAAGGTAGCAATAAATACCGAAATGACAAAAAATAAGGTGGAAATATTGGATTCTATATATCTATTTCGACTATCTTTTGCTGATAATTGGAGAAAAAATCGTAACTTTGCAGATATTTTTGCAACGCAATACAACAGATTTGCAATAAGTACATACAATAATTTAACAATAAGTACATACAATAATTTAACAATAAGTACATACAATAATTTAACAACAAATACATACAATCATGAGATTAAACAAGACATTCTTAACCCTCGGCTTGGCGGCTGCCCTCTTGCAGATGCCTGCCACCATGGATGCCCAGACTTCGGGTACCAACAGCAACCGTAAGAACCCGCTGCTCCAAGTCAGCACCTTGCCTTTCGGCGCTCCCGACTTCAGCAAGATTCAGGAGAGTGACTACCTACCCGCCATCAAGGCTGCCATCCAAAACCAGCGTGACAACATCCAAAAGATTGTCAACAACAAGCAGAAGGCTAACTTCAAGAATACCATCCTCGCCTATGAGGAGAGCGGCGTGCTGCTGGACAAGGTAACAAGCGTGTTCTTCGGACTCACCAGTGCCCACAAGACACCTACCATCGCCGAGACCCAGAAGGCCGTTACACCTCTGCTCACAGAATTAGAGAATGAGATTTCATTCAACCAGCAACTCTTCGAGCGCATCAAGTATGTTTACGATCATGAGTACAGCAAGCTCAAGGGCGAGGACAAGCGACTCACCGAGGTCATCTACAAGGGATTCGTTCGCTCTGGCGCCATGCTCTCTCCCGAGAAGATGGAGCGCATGAAGGAAATCAACAATCGCATCTCCCAACTCCAACAGCAGTGGGGCAACCTGCTGCCTGCCGCCACCAACAATGCCGTGGTCTGGGTGAACACCAAGGAGGAGCTGGCCGGTCTGAGCAATGCCGACATCGCCCAGTGCCAGAAGGATGCTGAGAGCCGTGGCGGCAAGGCTCCTTATTGCATCGTCATCATCAACACCACCCAGCAGCCTATCCTCACCAACCTCTCCAACCGAGAGACTCGCCGCCGCGTGTATGAGGCTTCCATCCATCGTGCTGATGGCACCAACCCCGACTACAACACCTTCCCTATCGTGACCGAGATAGCCAAGCTCCGTGCAGAGAAGGGGCAGTTGATGGGCTATGACACCTACGCCGACTACTCGCTGGAAAAAACGATGGCGAAGACATCCGACAATGTATACAACTTCCTGAAGCAACTCATCAAGGAGTATGCGCCTAAGGCCGACGCCGAGACAGCAGCCATCGAGCAGTATGCCCAGAAGACGGAGGGCAAGGACTTCAAGCTCCAGCCATACGACCGATTCTATTATTCCGCAAAGATGAAGAAGGAGATGCTCAACATCACCGATGACGAGATAAAGCCATACTTCAATATCGACAGCGTACAGGTGAACGGTGTGTTCTATGCCGCCCATCGCGTATACGGCCTGACATTCAAGGAGCGCAAGGACATCCCTACCTATCATCCAGACATGAAGGTATTCGAGGTGTTCGACAAGGACGGCAAGCCACTCGCCCTCTTCTATAGCGACTATTTCCGTCGCCCTACCAAGCGAGGCGGTGCCTGGATGAGCTCCTTCGCCAAGCAGAGCGAGCAGCGCCACCAGTTGCCTATCATATATAATGTATGCAACTTTGCCAAGGCTCCAGAAGGTCAGCCATCGTTAGTGACATGGGACGAGGCTACCACGATGTTCCATGAGTTCGGCCATGCGCTGCACGGCATCTTGTCGAAGTGCAAGTACAACACCCTATCTGGTACTGCCGTGGCTCGCGACTTCGTGGAGATGCCATCCCAGTTTAATGAGTCATTCGCCACCATCCCAGAGATTTTCGACCACTATGCTCGCCACACCGAGACAGGCAAGCCTATGCCAGCCGAGTTGAAGGAGCGCATGTTGAAGAGCATCAGTTTCCAGACCGCCTATTCTCTTGGCGAGAACCTTGCCGCCACCTGCTTAGACTTGGCTTGGCACCACATCACCCCTGGGCAAGTGCCTTCGCCTTACATGGCAGGAGCCTTCGAGAAAGAGGAGCTTCACAACATCGGATTGCTCAACTCGCAGATTCCACCTCGCTACTCCACCTCTTATTTCAACCACGTATGGGGCGGCGGCTATGCAGCCGGCTACTACAGCTATCTCTGGACAGAGGTCTTGGCATCCAACATCGCAGATTATTTCGCCAAGCATGGAGCCTTGGACCCTGCTGTGGGACAGGCGTTCCGCGACAAGATTCTGAGTCGTGGCAACACCAAGGACCAGATGGAGATGTTCACCGACTTCACGGGCATGAAGAGTCCAGATGCATCGGGATTCTTGAAATTTAGAGGATTGTAATTCTTGATAAAAAGATTATCCGATAAAAAGATTATCTGACAAAGGATTATCTGATAAAAGGATCTTTTGACAAAGGAATATTTGAAAAAGATTTTTTTTGAAGAATCATTCGATGAAAAGAGAACATAACCCCACCCAACAGAGTTCACGCTCCGCTGGATGGGGTTTATCATTTGGAGCAATGGAAGTTCAAGAAAACAGCTATAGAAATGGTAGAGCTAAGTTTACGCAAAAACCCTCAAAATCCATTAGCTCAAAAAAAACTGTGACAACTGTGACTGTGACATTTTTCGTTTATTTTTCAAATTCTTCCCCATTTTCTTTGCGTTACCGAAAATAATCGCTAACTTTGCAGCGCGAGATGATTATATCTCACCATATTAAGTTTAACATTTAAAACATAAGGAATATCGAATATGGCGAAAACCAAAGACGATTTACAATTGGAGGCGAATGCTAATAATGGCAACTCGCAAGCAATAACAAATGAAAAGGAGAATGGACAGATGAAGTATTTAGATCCCAAGGCTGACTTGACTTTTAAGAAAATCTTCGGCAAGCACCCCGACTTGCTGATGAGCCTTCTCAATGCCCTCCTGCCACTTGAGGAAGACGAGCAGATACAAAGCCTCAAGTATTTGCAAAACGAGCTTGTGCCAGAGCTATACCAACACAAGAACTCTATCGTGGATGTGCTCTGCGAGGACATCAAGGGCAGAAAATTCTGCGTGGAGATGCAGATGGAATGGAGTGAAGCCTTCAAGCAACGTGTGCTCTTCAACGCCTCTAAACTCTATGTGACCCAAGCACAGCAAAAGGAACAATATAGCAACTTGAGGCCTGTCTATTCACTCAACCTCGTCAATGAGGTCTTTGAGCACGATATGCCCGACACCTTCATACACAACTACAAGATTGTACACGACAAGGACAGCAAGAAGGTCATCAACGGCTTGCATTTCACCTTCATCGAGCTACCGAAGTTCCAGCCGCAATCGATGTTGGAGAAGCGCATGGCTGTGCTTTGGCTCCGTTTCCTCACGGAAATCAATTCCGACACTGACCAGATACCCGAAGAACTCACAGAAAATCCGGACATCAACAAGGCCTTGGAGGAATTGAAAATCACAGCTTTCTCCGAAGAGGAACTTCGTGCCTACGACAAGTTCTGGGACAGCGTGAGAGTGGAGAAAACCCTGCTGCACGACAACTACGAGAAGGGACAAAACGATGAGAAAATCGCCATCGCCAAGAATCTTCTCAATATAGGTTTGCCCATCATGCAAATCATGCAAGCCACTTGCTTGACACAAGAGCAAATTGATAGCTTGAAAGGTTAAACTTGATAGCTTGAAAGGTTAAACTTGACAGCTTGAAAGCTAAACTTGACAAGGAAGAATATAAGAAAATAAGCAAGAGTATATAAGAAATAAGCAAGAGAAAGGAGCACTCCCCTTCCCCTTGCTTATTTTTTGTCACTTATCGAAGATTTCCACGATAAGCATGGTCTTCTCAATCTCTTGGCGAGTCATGTACCCCGAACGTACAGATTTGCCTTACAAGCAACTCGTTACCCCAAAGGCGGTGCCGAGAGCAGTGAGTACAGTGACGAGAAACTGAATGATATTCTTCCAAACTTCTTTCTTGATAGTCATAATTCTTGATTTTTAATGGTTAATATTTGAATGGTTAATTATATTACTTAGTGGGGGAAGCCATTGGCATTTGGGGCTTGATTCCGCCAACGAGTCGGCATTTTATCGGAAAGGAAGCCCCGAAGGGCTGTCCTTTATACTAACTCGTTATTGTCATCTGATCCCGTCCCGCTTGAACTGCCACTTCCCTGTCCGGTATTGTCACCCTTGGAGCCAGAGCTGGAACTGTCGCCAGAGCCACCGCTTGGAGTGGCAGGAGTCGCCGGAGTGCTACCGCCATTGTCACCGCCTCCATCGGCAGTGCCATCCTCCACGGTCACGTGGTTGTCGAGGAGTTCGATGCGGCACTTCTTCTTGAGCTCAGCGTTGCTCCATCCCTTGGTGTTGCGGAGGATGAGGTGAACGCCCTCGATGCTCTGTGCGGTGACCTTGGATGCCGTCTCCTCACCACGAGAGCTCATGCCGAGCGAGAAGAGACCGAGGTCGGAGAAGCGGACGCTCTTGCCGTCGAGGATGAGTTCCTGGAGGCAGTCGAGGGTGTCCATCAGAACGCCGTGGACGGTGCCTCGAGAGTAAGGCGAGTTGTGCTCGGCGATGTGGGTCACGAAGTCCTCAAACTCCATGGTGCGGTCCTGCACTGCGGTGGCATAGTACTTCTTCTTGCCAGCGTCCTTGCCTACTTGTGGAGTGCGCTCCACCTTACGATACTTCAAAGTTCCTTTTACAGTCATAATCTTTAAGTTTTTTAAGGGTTAATGATTGAGTGAATGATTTTTAGTGGTTAATTCAGCTATCTATCAGAAGCCGAAGTTGCCAATGTCATTCTCTCTGAATGACGATGCAAAGGTACTGCTTTTTTCGCCAAGAACCAAAAATGGGCTTGCACTTATCTGCAAAAATCTGTTAACAAAACAGGCGTTTTGTGTTAAAAAATCTATCTCATAGTTTCGCGCTCAACAAACCATATTTTCAGAAGGCAAAAATGTCACAGTCACAGTTGTCACAGTTTTATCAAGCTAAAGTTCAGACACGACGGGATGGAATACAATGAGAAAAGAATTAATGATAGATGAATCAATGACAGATGATAAATACAATTGATAATGCTAAATTAGAATGCCTATGGAATTATTCTTAAGAAGAATCGCCAAGAAGGATGATTACACGATAGGTAAGCTCTACCTATCGAAGAGTGAGAAAAAAGACGAGGATCATGTGCTCGCCATGAAGGACATGGAGTATTTCTGCGACACCTTGGAGCCGACGTGGAGAAATCTGCTCGGCATCAAGCTGCCACCTGAGATGGAGAGTCGACACTTGGGCAGAAGCTCTGGCGTGAAGGCTCGCAAGGAGCCTGGCAAGACGGCGATACCCGAAGGTCGCTACCCGCTTGTAATGACCAAGTCGGTGCGCTTCAAGAAGTGGTTGCCGCTGCTCATCGGCGTGCCGGGCTTCTCCGGTGTACGCATCCATGCCGGCAACACCGCCAAGGACACGCAGGGCTGCATCCTCGTGGGTGAGAACCGAAAGGTGGGGATGGTCGTGAACTCTCGCATCTGGCTTCGCCGCCTCATCGTGAGATTCATTCATGCCAGGGATGGGGACGAGTCGGTGTTCATCACCATCGAGTAAAGAGAAATGCCACCTATGTATTTAAAGGTTCCAGACGACTTGAACACCTGTCGGGGCAACCGCCAGGCTCAAGTCGTCTTTCTTTTTATTCTTGCCCAAGATTTTGTCGCCAAGCCAATAGCCAGCCTCGGCTGAGCCTACTCCGATGGCGGCTCCAGCCACCACGTCGTACCAATGGTGGCGATTGCGGCGCACCCTGTCCACAGCCACGGTTGTGGCCACGGCATAGCCCGCCACACCTATCCATGGCGACACCTTACGATACTCATGCATCAAGGTTGTGGCTCCACAGAAGGCCACTGCAGTATGCCCAGAGGGGAACGACTTGTTGTCCGTGCCATCCGGACGCATCTCGTGTACGGTATGCTTCAAGCCCTGCGTCACGGCAAAGTTCAGCCCAAAGGAAACCACCGACACGGTGAGTCTTCTCTTCCATGAGCTCTCCGCCTCCACACCGCACATCTTCAGTCCGAAGACAGCGGCGGTAGGAAGATACTCCAACACATTGTCGATGCCATCGCCATGATAGCGCTTGTATTGATTCTGAGCCAAAGGGAAAGCCTCGCCCATATTCTGGGAATAGTAAGACTGGGAATGGCAAGGCTGCGAACAGCCGACAAGCAAGGCACCTCCCAAGAGGATGGTCTTGCCTATGTTCGGGACGCTTGTCTTAATTGTTTCTATTTTCATTTTTAGGATTGTTTCTATTTTTTACTCTGACAGGGAGTTCTCTTCATTCCGATGAGCCTCTCTTCATGCTGATGGATTCCCTTCATGCTGATGAGTTCCCTTCATGCTGATGAGTTCCCTTCATTTCGATGGGGATTCCTCTTGAAGTCCACTATAAAATAAAATGTTAAATCGAGCGCAAAGGTAAAAAGAATTTCTGAAAACAAAGCAAAACACTACTTATTTCTTCCCCTCAATTTCAGTTTTTTCATACATTTGTATCTCAGCCTCTCCATTCATCGCATTCTTCTACCCTATTCGTGGTATATCCCATACTACTATGATGCGATACAAAATACCCCCCAGGTGGTATGGTGCATCTCGCAAAATGGCAGTACCTTTGCACCCAGAAATAATAACAAAAAAAATAACAAGATTATGGCACAGATTATTGTAAACGACGAGAAGCAGGAAGTGACTCTTCCTTTGACATTGGCTGAACTTATTAAAATAAATAAGGTGTTCCAGCCAGAGATGGTTACCATCCAGGTGAACGAGGACTTCGTGGAGAAGGAAGATTACGAGAAGCTCCAGCTCAAGGAGGGCGACCGTGTGGACTTCCTCTACTTCATGGGAGGCGGTTGCTAAACTCCCCTGCAAGTGAAGCCCATGGCAAGCAAACAAGAAAACTTGGCAAGCAAACAAGAAAACTTGGCAAGTTGATACACTAAATCGGATATTCTTTACGTTATAATATATAATGAGAGTTTTTCCCATTAAGTAGTAACCAAACTTCGAGATTTCCAACCCTTTTGGATTTCACGCACTAAAGAGGATTTATCCCATAACCTTTTTTTGAAATAATAAGGTGCAAGATGTTCTCTCTATTCAGCAGAGGAGAAAGTCTCGGAGTTTTCTAAAAAAAAGAAACATGATTGATTTGACAGAAGAACAGATAGAAAGATACAGCCGCCACATCCTCCTTCAGGACGTAGGACTGGAAGGCCAGGAGAAGCTCCTCAACGCCAAGGTGCTCATCGTGGGCGCAGGCGGATTAGGTGCCCCAGCAGCCCTCTACCTTGCCGCGGCTGGCGTAGGACACATCGGAATCATCGATGCCGACGTGGTGGACCTCAGCAACTTGCAACGACAGGTGATCCACTTCACCAAGGACGTGGGCGTGCCTAAGGTGGAGAGCGCCAAGGAGAAGATGATAGCCATCAACCCCGACGTAGAGGTGACCACCTACCACGACTTCCTCGACTCCCACAACGCCGAGGAAATCATCAAGCCTTGGGACTTTGTCATCGACGGCACCGACAACTTCCCAGTGAAGTTCCTCATCAATGACGCCTGCGTGCGCTTGGGCAAGCCTTTCTCGCATGGTGGCATCCTCCGATTCCAGGGCCAGACCTTTACCCATCTGCCAGGCACCGCCTGCTATCGTTGCTTCTTCAAGGAGCCACCTCCAGCAGGAGCAGTACCTACCTGTAGCCAGGCGGGCGTATTGGGAGCCATCGCCGGCATGCTCGGCACCATCCAGGCGGCAGAGACGTTGAAGTACTTTCTCGGCGTGGGCGAGCTCTTGACCGACAGACTGCTCACCTTCGATGCCAAGACGATGAACTTCCGCACCATCAAGGTGAAGAAGCGCAACTCGTGTGAGATATGTGGCGACCACCCTACCATCGACCACCTCATCGACTACGAGCAGGCAGCCTGCGACTTGAAGCATCACTAAGTATTCACAATGTTAAATGTTAAATTATTCACCCTTGCTAACATTTAGGAGTATATGGTAATAATGAGACTAAACATAGTGGCTAAAGCATAATGGCGTATGCCCAATTTAACATTTAACATAAAAAATAACGAAAAATGAAGATCAACGACGACGTAATACAGACTATCATAGAGCAGGCCAAGAAGGATGCTCCGATAGAGAGTTGCGGTCTATTGCTGGGCAAGGACGACGTGGTGACCGAGAGCTACTGGATGGAGAACATCGACCACAGCGAGGAGCACTTCTCATTCGCTCCGAAGGATCAGTTTGCCGCCCTGAAATATGCGCGAGGCAAGGGATTGAAGATTCTCGCCAACTGGCACAGCCATCCCGCATCTCCTTCCCGACCTTCGCAAGAAGACCTGCGATTGGCCAACGACCCCAACATCCGCTATGCCATCCTCTCACTGCTGGATGGCAAGATACAGCTCAACTCCTTCAAGGTTTTGGGAGGCGAGGTAGTGGACAAGGAAGAACATTATAGGGAATAATGTTAACACTTAACATTCAACACTTAACATTCAACATTAATAAAAATGTATAGAATACCTTCTACATTAGACGGAGACTTGGACTATACCCAGTCGCTCATCGACCAGTTCAAGGCAGGCGAGATACAGGCAGGACAATTGAAGTCCAACCGTGTGCCAATGGGCATCTACGAGCAACGCAAGAACCAGCACTACATGCTCCGACTGCGCTGTGCGGGCGGTCTCATCACCCCTGAGCAGCTGGCCAAGATAGCCTTCGTGGGGCATCAGCTCTCCACCTCCCACCTACACGTTACCACCCGACAGGAAATCCAGATACACAACGTAGACCTACAGGATGCCGTACCAGCCCTCAAGAAGTTGGAGAAAGTGGGCATCAGCAGTGCTGGTGGCGGTGGCAACACGGTGAGAAACATGATGGTGGACGACCGAAGCGGACTGACTGCCGACGAGGAATTTGACGTTTATCCGTACGTGGAGGAACTCACCTCTCGCCTCATAGCCGAGAAGGACTCCTTCACCATGCCTCGCAAGTATAAGGTAGCTATCGACACGAGCGTGGAGACCGCCAACTTCTCCTACATCGCCGACCTGGGATTGCAAGCTCGCATCAAGGACGGGCAGCGAGGATTCCGTGTGCTGATAGCCGGAAGTGCGGCAAGCAATGCCCACACAGGATGGGAGGTATTCGACTTCCTGCCAGAGGTAGACCTATACCGTGCCGCCAAGGCTTTGAAGAACTGGTTCCACAAATATGGCAACCGACGCAATCGCCATAAGGCCCGCATGAGATACGTGTTCTACAAGTATGGAAGCGAGGAGGCTAAGCGATTGTATCTCGAAGAGTTTGAGGCACTTAAGAAGGATGGTTCGATTGATTTCTATGCTCCTGCGTTGCCTTTGGAACACCACAAGCCAAGCTTCGCTCCATTGGTAGTCAAGAATGAGAATTCCGTTAAGAGTGAGAATTCCATTAAGAGTGAGGAGCTTGGAGCTAGGAGTTCCTCCGAGGCGATTATTGACGAGCAGGCTTTCCAGAAATGGAAGAGTCGCTACGCCCACAAGCAGACCAACCAGGAGGGCTTGAAGGAGAACCTATGGTATGCCTACATCCCACTGAAACACGGCAACAATTCCACCGATTTCTTCGCCGAGGTGGCTGAATACATGGCCAACTATGGCAACGACGTGATTCGATTCACCAAGAAGGAGCAAATCCAGGTACGCAATATCCCAGAAGAATATCTGCCCAACATCTACCAATTCTACAAGAAATTGGGCATCTACCAGGTGGATTACCCAGTGGTGGTGACCAACCTGACCTGTTGTACGGGTGCCGACACTTGCCGCTTGGGCATCTGTCTGCCAAAGGGAGCCATCGACGCCATCGCCAAGCGTCTCCTGCAAAGCGACCTCGACCTTGATGCCATTCCAGAGTTGGAAATCCGCATGAACGGTTGTACCAACATCTGTGCGGTGGCCACATGGGCTGACTTGGGATTCAGCGGACGTGTAGGGCGTGTGGGCGACGACCCATATCCTGCCTACACGGTATGGTTGCCAGTGAAGGGCAAGCATGAGCTCGACCTACAGCAAGGATACATAGCCGCCAAGAAAATCCCTGAATTCATCGAGGATTATCTGCGTGATGTGATTGCCGAACAGTCCAACCATGCCGACTACTATGACTATGTGGCAAAGCGAGGCGTGGAGACGGTGAGGGAACTGCTCAAGAAATACAAGGAGTTGCCGAGCTTCGATGAGAAGCCAGACACATTCTATGATTGGGGCGATGACGAGAAGTTCTCGCTCATCAAGTATGGCAAGGCAGAATGCTCCGCTGGTCTCTTCGACATCATCGAGATAGACCAAGACACGATTCGGGAGAAACGCAAGGAAGTGGACTCCCTGTTGGGAAAAGACCTAATAGAAGCTGATGCAAAGCAAACAAAGGCATCTGAGGATGGTGCAAGCCAAGCCTTTGAAAAACTTGATTCTGAAGAACAGAACAAGGTAGAAAAGCTTCTCCACGACATTGTCTTCTCCGAGAACCGAATGCTCTTGGTGACGAGAGGCCTCGACCCTCGCACTGACGACGATGTATACAATGGTTTCGAGAAGGAATTCATCGAGGCAGGCATCATCCCACAGAAGTTCAAGGTTTTGACCGACAAGGCTCGCAAGGGCGATTCGCTCATCTCCGAGAAGGCTCTCATCGATGAACTCGCCGACTTGCTCAACGAGTTGTATCAGAACATGGACGACTCTTTGCAGTTCAAGGTGCCTGCGGAAAAGGCTCATGCTGATTCCGCAGAATTAGACTCCACGGATCAAGACAAGCAAAACTCCCAAGAGCAAGACAAGCAAAAGCAAGATTCCAAGGAACAAGCTCAAGGAGCCAACGAGCAAGATTTCAAGGAACAAGCTCAAGGAACCAACGAGCAAGGAGCATCTGCGAAATCTGCGAGCGAAAGCCTTGAACCCGATGTAAAAAAAGACTTCCGAGGCGTGATGTGCCCGATGAACTTTGTGAAGACCAAGATAGCCCTCACCCCAATGAAGAGCGGACAACTCTTGGAGATTCTCCTCGACGACGGTGCTCCTATCGAGAATGTACCGGGAAGCGTGAAGGGCGAAGGTCATACCGTGGTATCCACCGAGAAAGTGGAAGACTACTGGAAGGTTCTCATCCGCAAGAAGTAAAAAGTTCAACAAATTAATCTATGTCTAAATGGACTATCTTCCAATAACGATCAAGATCGTCTCCACCAACATACTGATTGTTGGTGGAGGGAAGGTAGCGACCCACAAGGCTCAGATACTCGCTCGCTTCACCGACCATGTCACGGTGGTAGCCCCAGAGATAACCCAAGAGCTGAGGGCACTACCCTTCCACGTGAAAGAAAAGGATTTCGAGCCACAAGACCTCGAAGACGTGGACCTGCTCTTTGTCTGTACGGGCAACCATGAGCTGAACCACGAGATCAAGCAACTTGCCGCAGAGCGTCATATCCTGACAAGCGTTTGTGACGACCCTGCTGAATGTGACTTCATCTCACCAGCCATCTACAGAGATGACAATCTCACGATAGCCGTGGGCAGTGACTCAAGGGATGTGAAACGAAGCATCCGAGTAAGAAACAGAATAAAAGAATTGATAGAAAACGGAACGTTGGACATCGATTGACAAAAAATAGTTGGACATCGATTGACAAAAAAAGTTGGACATCGATTGATAAAAAATAGAAGGTGATATGATACAATACAAATCGATTGACCAAAGCCAATTCGTCGAAGGAGAGGACATCGAGGAACAAGAAAGGCGCTTCGATGAATTCCTCAAGCAAACGCTCCTTGAGATTCAATCATCTCAAGAATCTTTTCGCACGAGCTTAAATGGTTCATCAGAGAAAACTCTTTCTGATAAAGGAAGACTTTCACCAGAGAGAAGACTTTCGTCTGAGACAAGACTTTCATCTGAGACAAGACTTTCATCTGAGACAAGACTTTCATCTGAGACAAGACTTTCATCTGAGACAAGACCTTCATCTGAAAACAAGGGAATCTCAATTCCATATATTTTCCTAAAGACTTGCAATCGAAGCGAGTTATACTATGGCGATGGAGACGTTCCCGACGATGTGGCTCGCCATCTCTTCAGAGTGGTATCGGGCTTGGAATCCGCCATCGTGGGCGAAAGAGCCGTACAAGGACAGGTGAAGGAGGCTTACTATTCCGCCAAAGACCAAAGACCTCTGACAGCCGAGCTACACAAACTCTTCCAAAGTGCCCTGCAAGTGGGCAAGCGAGTAAGAAATGAGACCGAAATCTCACATGGGGCGGTATCACATAGCCTTGCCGCCATCGAGATAATAGAGAGCTTCGAAGGCTTGGATCTGAAAAACGCCCACATCACAATCATTGGCGTCAACAAACTTACAGCCGACATCCTCAAGTTCCTTCAAAACAAGGGCGCAAAGATGGTATTCCTCGCCAATCGCAGTCAAATCAAGGTACACTACCTCGCCGACCCGCTCGGCATCCAGGTATACACCCTCGATGAGAAGAAGGACTTCCTCGCTCACACTGACATCTTGATTAGCGCCACCTCTGCCCCACACCTCATCATCCACAAGGAAGACATCCCGAAGGACAAGGGATTGCTTGCCATCGACCTCGCCTTCCCGCATGATATCGACTCAAAGCTCAAGGAACTGCCCCACGTACACCTCTTCAACATCAGGGACGTGGAACAGAAAGTACGCCAAAACCTCGACGTGAGAGAGGCGGAGGTCAAGAAAGCCGAGATTATCATCGAGGAGGAAATCCAAGAGATGAAAGAGGCCTTGGAAAGGAGAAAGAAATACATCGTTTGAAATCCTACTGGAATAACAGATAATATCTATATGGATTATTCATTCGAATAACAGACAAAATAAGAAAGAATTATTCATTCGAATAACAGATAAAACAAGAAAGAATTATTCATTCCGAATAACAGATAACATTAGGAAGAATTATTCATTCCGAATAAACAAGAAAAACTATTCATTGAAAACTTAACCGACAACAAGATGAATAAGAAAATTAGAGTAATAGCCAGAGGCAGCCGTCTCTCCCGACTGCAAGTAGAGGAAGTCTTCCGACAATTCCCCGAACTGTCGTACGAAATCAAGTATCTTGAATCGTATGGCGACAAACACCAGCACATCTCGCTTCTCAATGGCGAGGCTCCTGCTGACATCTTCACGAGAGAACTCGATGATGCCATCCGCAATGGGGATGCCGACATCGCCGTTCATTCAGCAAAAGACCTGCCCTATCCTCTGCCAGAGGACATCGAGGTCATCGCCCTATTCCCTGCTTTCGACACCACCGACTCACTCGTCAGCAATGGCCACAAGACCTTAGATGAATTGCCTGCGGGGAGTGTAATCGGAACCAGCAGTCCGCTCCGCAAGAAAGGTTTAAACAGACTACGTCCAGACTTGGTAATCAAAGGCATACGTGGTTGCATTGAAGAAAGAGTGCAACAAGTAAAAGATGGCAAATACGATGCCGCCATCGTAGCCACCTGTGCCTTGAAACGCCTCGGAATGGAGGATGAGATAGCCGAGGTTCTGCCCTTCGCCACCCATCCCTTGCAAGGCTTCCTCGCCATCACTGCAAAGAAAGAAGAAACAACTTCTTCCGAAAAGAAGGAAGAAGCAAATGAAAAGGACAAAGCTTCTTCAAAAAAGGAGAAAAAAGCAAATGAAAAGGATAAAGCTTCTTCCAAAAAGAAGAACGATTCTGAAATATACTGTGCCGCAGAGTTGCGAGTAGCCTTTGCCGAGAAGAGCATCCTCCAGAAGCAGGGCACAGTATCGCTGGTAGGCTTCGGGCCAGGCGACCCAGACCTCCTCACCATCAAGGCGGCAAAAGCCATTGAGCAGGCCGACATCATCTTCTACGACGACCTCATCGACGCCTCTTATCTTACTGACAAGAAAGCCGAGAAGGTATACGTGGGCAAGCGAGCAGGCTATCACCACAAGGAGCAAGCCGACATCAACCGCCTCCTCCTCGACGCGGCAAGAGCAGGCAAGCAAGTGGTTCGACTGAAAGGCGGCGACCCAATGATTTTCGCCCACGGCAGCGAGGAGATAGAATACTTGGAGAGCAACCTCATCCACGTAGAAGTCATCCCAGGCATCACCACCGCCTCAGCCTTGGCAGCATCCCAGAAAATCAGTCTCACCCACAGAGATTTCTCATCGAGCGTAGCCTTGGTGAGCGGTCACACCTATCATCCCGTCACTCCAGATGCCGAGACCTTGGTCTACTATATGGGTGCCAAACAGTTGCAAACCATCGCCACCAAACTCATCGACAAGGGATGGGCTATGAACACTCCTGTGCTCCTCACCTACAATGTGAGCCGCCCAGACGAGCAGACCTTCGAGACCACGCTCTGGGCATTGAGAAATGGAGAAGCATTAAGCATCAAGACGAATGCTCATGTCCTCGAAACATCTGATAAAGATATATCTGATAAGGAAACGTCTGATAAGGAAACATCTGATAAGGAAACATCCGCCGAAAGCATCGCCCTCGCCGATCTCCCAACTCCGCTCATAGCCCTCATCGGCTACGTAGCAGCCCTGAAGCATCATCAGGCATCGGACATCAAGCCAACCCTCTACACTGGCACTCTGCCCCCATTGGAGAAGCGCAATCCCGACTACACCTATACGCCGCTGATAGAAATCAACTATCATTCGACATTCCATACCGAAGAATCATACATTGAGATACAAGATAAAGGACTTTTTAAAGCGTATCGCACAAAGTATGCCAGTCTATATTTTGATGAATACCTGTGTTCTTATATCCTTTTCACCAGCCAATATAGTGTAGAACCTGCCATCAATGAACTGAAAGACAGAAGTTTCATACAGGAGAACAAGGATAAAATCAAGGTCATATCCATTGGCGACACCACCACCGAGGCACTCCATCGAGCAGGAGTCAAGGATGTGATACAAGTAGAGAAAGACAATCGCTACGGCGTGATAGAATGGTTTAAGAAGGAAAGAGAAAATTTCCTTGCCAACAACAAGGCGAGATATGAGGAGATAAAGAGGAAGTTGAAAGAATTGCCCTACGACGATAGGAAAGAACTCTTGAAGAAAGAGGAAATCTTCATCTGTCAATACGAGAGTCCTGCAATTTACTTCCCTCACTCTCAGCTCACCCCAGAAGACCTGCCCAAGGCTCTCAACGAGATGGGCTATTACGTGATGAGCATCGTGGCATACAACAATGTGATGCCCGAGCACCCTCGCCGAGTGAACATCAACCACTTCAAGCGCATCGTCTTCACATCGCCTTCCACCATCGACCACTTCATCCAGCTCTATGGCAAGTTGCCCGAAGATATCGAGTTCATCACCCGTGGTTCCGTAACCCAGGCGCACCTGGAGGAAGTAATGGGAGTGAAGAATGAAGAGTGAAGAGTTCAACACCCAACATTAAACTCAACTTAAACTATAGACAAATATTAAACTATAGACAAATATTAAACTATAGACAAATATTAAACTATAGACGACATTAAACTATAGGCAAACATTAAACCGACATAGATTATGAAAAGATTTAGAGAATTTAGAAAAGACCAGGCTACTCGCGACAAGTATGCCGACGTAAAACTGAGTGCCGCAGACTTCATCTACCCTTACTTCGTAGTGGAGGGTGAGAACCAGAAGGAGGAAATCTCCACCATGCCAGGCATCTACCGTTTCTCCATCGACCTTCTGCTGAAGGACATCGAGGAAATCAAGCAGCTCGGCATCAACAAGGTGCTCCTCTTCGGAGTAATCCCTGACGAAGAGAAGGACGAGCGAGGCAGTGCCGCCTACGCCGACGATGCCCTCATCGCCCGTGCCACCAAGGCCATCAAGCAGCAGTTTGGCAAGGACATCCTGGTATTCACCGATGTTTGCCTCTGCGAATATACCAACCACGGCCACTGCGGCTTGCTCCACGACCACGATGTGGACAACGACTCCACCCTGCCATTGCTCGCCGAGGAAGCCTACGTTCATGCCAAGGCTGGTGCCGACTTCGTAGCCCCATCCGCCATGATGGACGGACAGGTGGAGGCCATCAAGAATCGCCTGCGTGAGGGTGGACTGGACAAGCAGTGCAAGGTGCTCGCCTACTCAGCCAAATACGCCTCAGCCTTCTACGGTCCATTCCGTGATGCTGCCGACTCAGCCCCAAGCTTCGGCGACCGCAAGAGTTACCAGATGGACTTCCGTACCCACGACCAGGGGCTGGAGGAGATAGCAGCCGACATCGAGGAGGGAGCCGACTGGACGATGGTAAAGCCAGCCATGCCTTATCTCGACATGATAGCGAGAGGCGTGGAGCGATTCCCAGACATCCCGATGGTGGCATATCAGGTGAGCGGCGAATACTCTATGCTCAAGGCTGCCGCCAAGTTAGGCTATCTCGATGAGAGCCGTGTGGCATTTGAGAGCCTCATCGGCATCAAGCGTGCCGGAGCCAAGTATATCATCACCTATTATGCCAAGGAGCTGATAGAGAGAAAGGAAGAATGGGGATTGAAAATCGACTAAGCAGTCTTGAAGAGTGCTCAAGCTCAGTTGTCTTGTGTGACTATGCAATGACAATGACAGTTTGATTTTCCGAGCCATGCATTATTAGTTTTCAAGCATAAAAAGACTTGGTTAATTTTCAAGCATAAAAGACTTGGTTTGTTTTCAAGCAAGAGAACTTGATTATAAAACAGAACTGGAAATGAACGAAAGAATCAAATCAGCCGCCGCATTCGAGGAGGCAAAACAGATAATACCGGGCGGAGTCAATTCGCCTGTAAGAGCCTTGAAGAGCGTGGGCACCACCCCACTCTTCGTGAAGGAGGCAAAGGGTCCATACATCTACGACATCGACGGCAACAAGTTTATCGACTTCTGCATGTCGTGGGGCGTATTTATTTTAGGACATAACAACGACAAGGTGAGCCAGGCAGCTATCAATGCCGTGTTCCGTGGCAGCAGCTTCGGCATCCCAACCATCGCCGAGACCACCCTCGCCGAGAAGGTGCGCGAGAGTTTCCCATCCATGGAGCGCCTGCGCTTCGTCAATAGCGGCACCGAGGCTACGATGTCTGCCATCCGTGTGGCAAGAGGCTACACGGGCAGAGACATCCTCGTGAAGTTTGAGGGCTGCTATCACGGGCACGCCGACCATCTCTTGGTAAGCGCAGGCTCTGCCGTGGCTAAGCTCAACAACGCCTCTTCCGCAGGTGTGCCAGCAGGTTTCACCCAGTACACCGTGGTATTGCCATACAACGACACCGAGGCATTGAAAAAATATTTTGCCGAGAATGGCGACAAGGTGGCAGCATTGATCATCGAGCCAGTGGCATGCAACATGGGTGTGGTTCCTCCTACCCGAGAATTTATCGAGGCTACAAGAAAAGTAACCCAAGAGCACGGCAGCATCTTGATCTTCGATGAGGTCATCACTGGCTTCCGTCTCTCATACGGCGGAGCGCAGAAGCGATTTGGCATCACCCCAGATATGACCACGGTAGGCAAAATCGTGGGTGGCGGTTTTCCAGCCGCAGCCTTTGGCGGTAGAGCCGACATCATGGCGGTTTTGGCACCAGAGGGTCCTGTATATCAAGCAGGCACCTTGAGCGGCAACCCAGTAGCGATGGCAGCAGGCTACGAGACGCTCCGTCAGCTTGGTGAGCCAGGAGTCTACGACCTCTTAGAGGAGCGCAGCAATCGTTTTCTCTCTCGCTTAGAGAAGATTGTAGAAGGCAAGGGCATTCAGGTGAATCACGTGGGCACGATGTTCACGATGTTCTTCAACAACGCCCCCGTCCGCAATTTCCAAGACACGAAGAAGAGCGACCAAGAGCGTTTCGCCCGCTACTTCCGCAACATGTTGGAGCGTGGCATCTACGTCAGTCCATCCCAGTTTGAGGGCAATTTCATCTCCCTCTGCCACACCGACGACATCCTCGACTACGTATTGAAATCCATCGAGGAGAGTATCGAGTAAATCTGCGTGAGAAATTCTCATGGACAATAAACTCCCAATCCTGATTGCAAATACAAAAAAGCAATCAGGATTGTTTTTTTATTCGACCTGTACGGTTAGAGTAAATGTCAAGAGTCACGAATTTTATTTATCAAGAAATATCATCCGTACAACTTGAGAACCATTACGTGCGCGAACATAATAAATATAATATCCCCCGAATAACAGCCTTTCATACCATACATTCGTCTACCCAATACCATACGTTTGGTATGCCCTTTACTCCCATCGTGGTAGTATTTTTACACCCCATGTGGTATTGCCTACGTCACGAAATCGCAGTACCTTTGCACCCAGAAATAATAACAAAATAAAAGGTATAGATTATGGACAATAAGACTATCAAACATCTCAAGGAATTGGAGGCTGAGTCAATCTACGTGCTGCGTGAGGTTGCTGCCCAGTTTGAACGACCAGCCATCCTCTTCTCTGGCGGCAAGGATTCCATCGTGGTAACTTACTTGGCTTACAAGGCTTTCTATCCTGCCAAGATTCCGTTCCCACTGCTACATATCGACACAGGACACAACTTCGACGAAACCATACAATATCGTGACGACTTGGTAAAACAGCTTGGCGCTGACCTCATCGTGGGTAGCGTGCAGGAGAGCATCGACAAGGGACGTGTGAAGGAGGAGACTGGATATTATGCTTCTCGCAACAAGCTCCAGACCACCACCCTGCTCGACACCTTAGAGGAATACAAGTTTGACGCTGCCATCGGTGGTGCCCGAAGAGACGAGGAGAAAGCGAGAGCGAAGGAGAGATTCTTCAGCCATCGTGATGAGTTCGGACAGTGGAACCCGAAGAACCAGCGCCCTGAACTCTGGAATATCTTCAACGGCAGAAAGAACATGGGCGAGCACTTCCGTGTGTTCCCTATCTCCAACTGGACCGAGATGGACGTTTGGCAGTACATCTATCTGGAGAACATCCCGATGCCATCGCTCTACTTCACCCACGAGCGTGAGGTATTCAACCGTGATGGACAATGGCTCGCCGCCCTGCCTTGCATCAAGCGCAAGCCTACTGAGGAAGTGGTGAAGAAGCTGGTTCGCTGCCGCACCATCGGTGACATCACCTGCACCGGCTTGACAGAATCCAAGGCCACAACCGTAGCCGACATCATCGACGAGATAGCTTCCACCCGAGTAACAGAGCGTGGTGGACGTGCCGATGACAAGCGCAGCGAGACGGCAATGGAAGACCGCAAGAAGGCGGGATACTTCTAAAAATAAAGTAGGCACGGATTACACGGATTACACGGAGGCTAATGCCTTTGAGTAATTTAAATAAGAAAGGATTAAAATAAAGAAAAATACGTGTAATCCGTGCCTAAAAATTATCAAAATGGCGCAAGCCTTAATTATTAATTTTTAATTAAAAATTGTATGGAATCTACAAGAGGATATTTAGATATGGAACTGCTCCGCTTCTCTACTGCGGGCAGCGTGGACGATGGAAAAAGTACTTTGATAGGAAGATTGCTCTATGATAGCAAGTCTATTTTCGAGGACCAGTTAGAGGCTGTGGAGGCAGCCAGCAAGAGTAGAGGCAATGAGGAGGTGAACTTGGCTTTGCTTACTGATGGATTGAGAGCCGAGCGTGAGCAGGGCATCACCATCGACGTGGCTTACAGATATTTCGCCACACCTAAGCGCAAGTTTATCATCGCCGATACTCCGGGACACATCCAGTATACCCGCAACATGGTGACGGGTGCCAGCACTGCCGACCTCAGCATCATTCTCATCGATGCTCGCCACGGCGTACTGGAGCAGACCGTTCGCCACAGCTACATCTCTTCCCTGCTCGGCATCCCTCACATCTTGGTAGCTATCAACAAGATGGACTTGGTGGATTTCTCAGAGGAAGTATATAACAAGATTATCGCCGACTACAACAAGATGTCGGAGGCATTGAACATCAAGAATGTGGTATTCATCCCGATCAGTGCCAAGGATGGCGACAACGTGGTAAACAAGAGCGACAAGACTCCTTGGTACGATGGTCCTACGCTCTTGAATTACTTGGAGACAGTAGAAGTAGGGCACAAGACCGTGAGCGATTTCTTCCGCTTCCCAGTGCAGTACGTCATCCGCCCTATCAGCAGCCAGTTCCCAGACTATCGTGGCTATGCGGGCAGAGTGAGCGGCGGCATCATCCGTCCAGGCGACAAGATCAAGGTTCTGCCTTCTGGTACAGAGAGCACGGTGAAGAGCATCGACTTCGTAAAGGAGCACTTGGATGAGGCTTACGCCCCAATGAGCGTTACCATCACGCTGAACGATGACATCGACATCAGCCGTGGCGATACCTTGGTGAAGGCAGACGAGAAGCAGCCTCAGGTGGAGCAAGACATCACGATGGATGTATGCTGGTTTAATGAGCGCCCTGCCGCCGTGCGCAACAAGTACATCATTCGCCAAGCCACTTTTGAGACCCAAGGTTTGATACGCAGCATCAACTATCGCCGCAACATCAACACGCTGGAGAAGGAAGAGGGCGTTACGGAGCTGAAGATGAACGACATCGCCGAAATCACCATCCATACCGCCAACCCTCTGGTATTCGACAAATACCAGGAGAACAAGGTTACGGGCAGCCTCATCTTCATCGACCCAGACACCAATGAGACAGTGGGAGCAGGACTTATCAAGTAAAATTCTTAATTATGAAGATACAAGACAACGAGCAAGATATTGTCCTCACGGAGCAGGAGCGAGAAACGAAGCTCAAGGCTCTGGTAGAGGAACTCAATAAGAAATTCAGCGATGCGCCTGCCGAGGATATTGTCGGTTATTTCCTCCAGGCATTCAAAGGGCGCATCGCTCTTTCTTCTTCTCTCAGCATAGAGGACCAGACACTCACCGACATCATCGTGAAGACTGATAAATCCACTCGCATCTTCACACTCGATACCGGTCGCCTCTTCCCTGAGACTTACCAACTCATCGACAAGACCAACATGACGTATGGCATCAACCTGGAGGTTTTCTTCCCTAATTACGAGGCGGTGCAGAAGATGGTTCGTGAGGAGGGCATCAACCTATTTTATAATAGCATCGAGAGCCGCCACCGCTGCTGCCAAGTGCGCAAGCTGGAACCACTGAAGCGAGCCATGCAGGGCTTGGACGTTTGGATTTGCGGATTGCGCAAGCAGCAGAGCATCACCCGTAAGGACATGCAGGTGGTGGAATGGGACGACATCCACAACCTCATCAAGGTGAATCCGCTCATCAACTGGAGCGAGGAAGACGTGGAGCAATATGTGAAGAAGCATCACGTGCCTTACAACAAGCTTCAGGACCAGGGCTACCCAAGCATCGGTTGCCAGCCTTGCACCCGAGCCATCAAACCGGGCGAAGACATCAGAGCCGGTAGATGGTGGTGGGAATCGCCTGACCACAGAGAGTGCGGACTGCACCAAAGAAGTTGAGTGATTTTAGGCACGGAGTTTTTTTAGGCACGGATTACACGGATTTATTTCTTTAGAATCTATGAAGAATTTAATCATCAACATTCTAGAGGCAGCGGCATTCTTGGCGCTGGGACTGGGAGTAAGCATTTTGAGTTAGTTTTTTAAAAACTATATGGTTTATAGCAAGTAATACTGGGAGGACAGAAACTTAACATGTGAGATTATGACATACAGAATAGCAAAAGATAAGATAGCAGGACAGGTGATGTTTCTCATGACCATCGCCTCCATATTCCTGGTGATAGCCATGGCTGTGGGCTTGTTTATCAAGTCGGAGCCGATATTGAGCCATTACAATCTGTGGGATTTGCTCACGGAGAGCAATTGGCGTCCGATGGATGGCAAGTTTGGATTCCTGCCATTCCTTGCCGGCACCTTCTGGTGTACCGTGCTCGCCACCATCATCGCCCTGCCCATCTCGCTATTCATGGCCATCTATCTCACAGAATACGCCCATCGCTCGGTGCGCAAGTACGTATATCCTCTGCTCGACATCTTGGCAGGTCTGCCCTCCGTCATCTATGGCGTATGGGGCACGCTGCTCATCGTGCCTTGGGTATCCAAATACGTAGCCCCGCTCTTCACCGATTTCTCCAGTGGATACACGGTGTTGGCGGGCGGCATCGTACTCAGCGTGATGATTATCCCACTCCTCGTGAGCCTCTTCATGGAGATATTTGATAATGTATCGAGAGATTTGAGAGAGGCATCGCTCTCGCTCGGAGCCACCGACTGGCAAACCATCAAGCATGTGGTGCTAAGAAAAGCTCGACCGGGCATGATAGCCGCCGTGGTGCTTGCCCTGAGCCGAACTCTGGGTGAGACGATAGCCGTACTGATGGTGTGTGGCAACCTGGCGATAGTGCCAGGCTCGCTGCTGGATGCATGCTATCCGATACCAGCTCTCATCGCCAACAATTATGGCGAGATGCTCTCAGTACCACTCTACGACAGTGCCCTGATGTTTGCTGCATTCCTGCTCTTCTTCGTCGTGGTGATACTGAATTTGGGATCAAGAATCGTTTTGAAACTCAATGTTAAATGCTAAGTGTTAAATGTTTAATTAGGCATACGCCATGACAACATTCAAATCAGTTAACATTGAATATAACATCCAGCTCAGTTAACATTTAACATTAAACACTTAACATTGAAAAAGATGAAGTATTTAGAAGAAAAGATAGCCAAATGGCTGATGCTCGCCTCCATCGGCATCGTAGCCTTCTTTGTGGTGAGCGTGATATGGACCATCTTCAAGCGTGGCAATCCGGTATTAAGTTGGGAGATGGTGAGCGAATTGCCAAGCGGTGGTTTTTACCTTGGTGGCAAGGGAGGTTTCCTGAATGCCATCGTGGGCAGCCTCTATATTGTGGGCGGCTCCACCCTCTTAGGCTTGGTCATCGCCCTGCCCGTGGTGTTCTACATGAACGTGTATCTCAAGCCGACATCCCGATTTGGATATATCGCCCGCCTCGCCTACGATACGCTCTTTGGCATTCCGAGCATCGTATATGGGTCATTTGCCTTCACGATTATGGTATGGCTCGGCATCCGAGCATCGTTGGGCGGCGGCATCTTGGTCACCACCCTGCTCATCGTTCCGATATTGATTCGCTCGATGGATGAGGTGGCAAAGACCATCCCGCAGGCGATACTCGACTCCTCCTACAGCCTTGGAGCCACGAGGATAGAAACCATCGGCGTGGTGATGCGTCAGATAGCCCCAGCCATCGCCACCGCCACGCTGCTAAGCATCGGCAGAGCCATCGGCGACTGCGCTGGCGTGATGTTTACGGCAGGCTTCTCCGACCATATCCCTCACGGATTGAACCAGCAGGCAGCCACCCTACCACTGAGTGTATTCTTCCAGCTTAGTGCCCCACAAGAGGATGTGCAAAACAGGGCTTACGCAGCTGCCGTGGTGCTCACCATCATCGTCTTGGCGTTGAGCTTCGGAGGCAGATACATCATGAGTCATTTCTCAAAGAATAAAGTATAGAAGAAGTGAAGAGTGAAGAATTCTACGGCTTTGCTTATCATACATTTCAAATTTCAACTTTTAATATAGAAGATATGATACATTATATATTAGCTGATAATCAGGAATTGACGAGGGCTGGGCTCAAGTCAATCATCAAGGCGAAGGCACCGGGCGAGATTACCATCGCCGACGACAAGACCGAGCTTATCATCCAGTTGAGAGAGTATCCCGGCAGCATCGTCTTGCTCGACTATACTCTTTTCGACTTTGCCGATGCAAGTAATTTCGAGATTGTTACCGACAGATTCGGCAAGTCACAATGGATTCTCATCAGTGATGATCTCACTACAGATTTCATCGCACAGATATACTACTCCTGCCGCAACGTGAGCTTTCTCTTCAAGGACTCTCCTGTCAATGACATCGTGAATGCCATCCACTCTGCGACAGAAGGCAACCGCTACATATCTCAACGTGCCGCAGAAATCCTGCTGACGCAAAGGCAGAAAGAAGAAATAGACACAAATCTGACACAGACGGAAGTGGAGATACTGAAAGCTATCGCCCAGGGCAAGACTACGAAAGAAATTGCCAACGAACGCTTTTCTTCCATCCATACCATCAACACCCACAGGAAAAACATTTTTAGGAAAATCGGAGTCAACTCAGCTCACGAAGCTATCAAATACGCTTTTCGCTCCGGTCTCGTAGATACCAGCGAATTCTATATTTAATACGTAGAAAAAATGCCTCCAAAGGCAAGCAAATGCCCCCTTAACTGGGCATAGAGTGCCCCCTTAACTGGGCACATGTTGCCCTCTTAACTGGGCATAGAGTGCCCACTTAACGGGGCATTTATCTACCCTTAAGGGTAATTATCGTTCGAGCATACACATAAAAAATCCCAGATACCTCTGGGAGACATCTGGGATTTTCTATAAAACATTCTAACCTAAATTTTGTTTCCTTCTTTAGGGAATACGACTGTAGGCTTAAAGGTCTTCGCCTCCTCAAAATCCATGAGGGCATAGGCGATGATGATTACGGTATCACCCACCTGTACCTTTCGGGCGGCAGCACCATTCAAACAGATGCAACCACTACCACGCTCTCCCTTGATGATGTAAGTTTCTAATCTCTCACCATTGTTGTTGTCGACAATCTGGACTTTTTCACCTGCTATCAAGCCAGCGGCATCCATCAGGTCCTCATCAATCGTAATACTGCCCATGTAGTTGAGGTTAGCCTCCGTCACGGTCACACAATGGAGCTTACTCTTCAATACTTCTATCTGCATAATCTGATATATGTATTCTTAAAATTTATCCAGGCGAAACACAGATCGCCAATGATTAACCTTTATACTTAATATGGTCGATAAGACGGATAGGAGTCTTGCCACAATATACCGTGATGCAACCTACCACATAGTCGGAAGCATCCCAGGAATCAACATCTTGCAAAGAATCACCATCCACAATCTCAAAATACTCTACTTCCAAGCCATCCACGGCATTGATGTCAGCCACCACCTTGTCATGCGTCTCCTTCACAGAGTGAGTCTTGGCATAGTCGACACTCGCCTTCAACGCCTCATAGATGTGAGGAGCAATGGCACGCTCATCGGCAGCCAACAATGTGTTACGGCTACTCTTAGCCAAGCCATCCTCATCACGGACGATAGGACACTCCACAATCTTGACATCCGAGCCGATGTACTTGACGAGCTGCTTGATAACCGCAATCTGCTGCCAATCCTTCTCTCCGAAATAAGCACGGGTAGGACGAACGATGTAGAACAATCGGCTTACCACCTGGCACACGCCATTGAAATGGCCTGGACGCTTGGCGCCTTCCATCACGGTAGAGACAGGAGGGAACTCGAAATGACGCTCATCTGGCGTAGGATACATCTCCTTGACAGAAGGCGCAAACACATAATCAGCCCCACAAGCCTCCAAGAGCTTGCAGTCGGCATCAAGTGTACGAGGATAGCGATCCAAGTCACCTTGGTCATTAAACTGAGTAGGATTCAAGAAAACAGAAACTACAGTAACTCCATTTTCCTTTACACTGCGCTTAACCAACGAGGCATGACCCTCATGAAGCGCACCCATGGTTGGCACGAGACCTATTTCCTTACCCTCCTTGCGAACCATGAAGAGTTCGTTTTGGAGGTCAACAATCTTATTGAATACTTTCATCGTTATAATTAATTTCGGAGTGCAAAATAACAACTTTTTTCTGAGATGAGAAAAAAATATCATAAAAATATGCTTTTTAGGGGGTAGATTTCTTTGTTTTCCTTAAAAAATGCTTTGAATTCGCTAAAAAAAACTTTGTTTTTACTATTTTTTTGGCTTTCTGACTTTTTTTTCGTACCTTTGCACCTAATTCGAGAAAGGTTCATCTAAACGAGACAAAAACGAGAGTGTATTAGATGATTGCTTCACGAAGATTAAACTTTAAATTATGGCAAAGAAAGTATTATTCATTAATCAAGAGATTAATCCATACGTAGCCGAAAGTCGTATGTCGGTTATGGGTCGTGAGTTACCTCAAAAAATGCAAGAAGCAGGTTTTGAGATTCGTACATTTATGCCAAAATGGGGCATTATCAATGAGCGTCGCGGCCAATTGCACGAGGTCATCCGACTTTCTGGTATGAACCTTATCATCGATGACACAGACCACCCGCTTATCATCAAGGTTGCCTCTATCCCGACAACCCGTCAGCAAATCTACTTCATTGACAACGACGACTACTTCAACAATCGTCAAATGGGCAAAGACGAGAATGGCAAAGAATATACCGACAATGGTGAGCGTGCTATTTTCTTCGCCAGAGGTGTTCTTGAAACCGTCAAGAAACTACGTTGGCAACCAGACGTCATCGTCTGCCAGGGTTGGATGGGTGCCATCGTTCCACTTTACATCAAGACCGCTTATGCAGAGGAACCATCTTTTGCTAATTCCAAAGTCATCGTATCCGTTTATGAAAGTGACTTGAAGGGTTCTTTAGGAAGCAACTTCAAGCAGTGCGTTGACTTCAGGGATGCCAAGGCAGAATTGCTCGATGGATACAAGGAAGACTTCGACTACGTGGAGGTCAGCAAGTTGGCCATCGACTACAGTGACGGTGTCGTAGTGGGCAGCGAGAGTATCGCCCCAGAACTCACAGCATACGCCAAGGAAAAAAACAAGCCAGTATTGCCATTCACCGGCGATGACTTCAAGGAACCTTACAAGGACTTCATCAATGAGGTTTGTCCAGACGAGGACTAACAGAGAGGAATGTCCCTTATCTCTTTTTATAGAACGGTGGCTATCTTAGCATTTGCTGATGGCCATTTTCATATTAGGCTATATAAGTCTATAAACATATATAAAAAGAGGTAAAGATTAATATTCGATAATTCGATTTTAGAAGAAATGAAATTTACCAAACTCACAGCATTTATTATGGCAGCCTTCTCTTTGGCTGCCTGTGATGACACTACCGATACCATCGGTTCTTCCATCACTAATAATGTAGATAATCTCACGATTACAGATGCAAGCTTCAACGTGCTCACCGAGTCGATGTTAGCCGATTCTGTATTAAGCAAGACCAACAATGGTATCATCGGAAAAGTAAAGGACCCAGAGACGGGCACCTACCTCTCTGCCGACTACATGACACAGGTAGCTCCCCTCTCCTCTTTCTCCATCGACACTTTGCAATATATCAAGAATGCAAATGACGGCGTGGTAAGAGCAGACTCAAGCTTCATCCTTGTCAGCTACCAAAGTAATTACGGCGACACCCTCGCCCCTATGAAGGTGACTGCATACGAGATGACCAAGATGATGCCTGAGGACAAGAACTATTACTCGGACTTTGATCCTATGGCAGAAGGTTATGTAAGCAAGGACAACATGCATTCAAGTGCCACTTACACTCTTGCCAACGGACAAGGTAGCTTCAAGATTTATCTCAACAAGCCATATACCAAAGATGGCAAAACGTATGAGAATTATGGTACTTACATCATGCAAACTTACATAGAGCACCCTGAGTACTTCAAGTCCAACTATGAGTTCATGAAGAAAGTTTGTCCTGGTTTCTACCTCAAATACGAAAGTGGTATCGGAAACGTTGCCAACATCTGGAATACCGAGGTTCAGTTCTATTGGTCTCGCCAAAAGACTGTCAAGAAAAAAGATGGAGTTACCGACAGCATCGCCAAAGGATATGGCTTCAACCGATTCGATGGAACAGAAGAAGTTCTCCAGACCAACCATATCGTCAATGACAAGAACTCACTCAAGAAGTTGGTTGCCGATGAGTCTTGCACCTACTTGAAGTCGCCTGCAGGCATCTATACCGAAGTGACGCTGCCTGTAGAAGAGATCATGAAGGATCATGAGAACGATATTTTGAACACAGCAACGGTTACATTCCCTAGAATCAACAACAATGACGAGAACAATGAGTTCGCCTTTAAGACTCCTCAATATATCTTGATGATTCCAAAGGACAGTATCTCTACATTTTTCGAAAATGGTGACATTGTCAACAATCGAACATCGTTCTATAGCGCATACACCTCAACAGGTAGCACCGCATCCAACGCATATGTTTTCAGCAACATCAGCAACATGATTACATCGATGTACAAGGAACTTCCAACAAACAGCGTTGCCAAAGACGAATGGAAAAAAGCCCACCCAAACTGGAACAAGGCTGTTTTGATTCCGATTGAGTTGACTACCGTAACAGAGAACAATGCAACGATTATCAGCAAGATAACCCATAACATGTCGCTCACCTCTACTCGACTCGTCAAGGGCACATCTTCAGAAGATGCCAAAGACAAGAGCAGTCCTATACAGATCAAGGTCATCTATAGTAAGTTCAAAGAAAAGTAACATTTCTATAATACAGGGATATGGAAGATGGATTCTTAGAGAGTCATCGAGAAGAATATGAGCGCCGTAAGGCTGCATGGCTTCGCAAAAAGAAACGCTTCCCTGTCATCAAGGGTGCAAAAGCCATTCCAGAAAAGCCTGATGACGAAGCATTATAATGCATTAAAATTGATGACGAAGCACTATAATCAAGGTATAGAAGACGTTACAAGAAATTTATAAAATACAAAAGAGCGGAAGAAAAGAGAGTATTCATTTCTTTTCTTCCGCTTTTTATTTTTCTACTATCAGAACCCCTATCACCAATACTTATTTGTAAGGTATGAATGGGGATATGAGTGAGGCATTGTAATTAATAATGTATAATGTATAACGTTTACATCATTCCCCAAGAATACAGGCAAATCAAACACAACCTAATAAAGTGTGCGATAGAATCGCAAAATCTATTCTATTGTATAATCGTAAACTTGGCAAACTTCAAGAGCAACTGCTTTCTTCCTGAATTGGCAAAGTCGACTGTAGCTTTGGCATTCTCTCCCACACCTTCCACTTTCATGACCGTTCCAACACCAAAACGTTGATGCTCGATTTTTGTCCCCTCGTGCAAACCTGCCATAGAGGTAGAAGTTGATGTTTTAGTTGGTTCCTCCCCCATGATTCTACGATCAGCATTCACCGCTCTCACCGGTTTAAAGCTACCATCGGAAGTTCCACGAATGTTTTTAGACTTTGTTGTTTCATCCCAACGTTTCTCATTCGGCTCAGAATGCTCATTGAAAATTCTACCAAGAGGCTTAGGGTCAGCCACAAACTGGCTTGCCACAGGCTTTTGGCTTCTGTATTGCGGCTTAGCCCATTCTGGCAAATCATCGTCATCATTCCAAGAAGTACGTCTTCTACTTCGAGACTCATTGCTGTCCCATGGCATTCTTCCACCATATCCCCCATATCGCTCTCCTCTACTTTTAGAGCCATAGGAAGAACCATAATCAGACGAATCCAACGCACACGACTCATCACCTTCCAACAAATTAGGATTTATCTCCGCAATAAAGCGGCTCGGATTATCAAACTCCATCTTGCCATACCTGAAACGATTCTTGGCATTCGTCAAAATACAATGTTTTTCAGCACGAGTAATCGCAACATAAAGCAAACGACGCTCTTCCTCCAACTCCCGAAGAGAAGCAGCGGCAATAGGACTTGGGAAGATATTCTCCTCCAAACCAACCACAAAGACAGTCTGGAACTCCAAACCTTTGGCGGCATGCACAGTCATAAGCGAAACACGAGGCTCATCATCATCTCCCTTACTATCCAAATCAGTCAACAGAGCTACATCTTGCAAGTAATCCGTAAGATAAGTTTCATCCATACGCCCTTCCTCCTTACGTTCCTCCACGAAAGTCTGCATACCACTCAAGAACTCCTCTAAGTTTTCCTGTCGAGCCAAGTTCTCCGCATCCTTACCACCATCCATGATGTCGGCACTGATACCACTCTCCTTGATAATGCCATCACCCAACTCATAGACATCCAACCTTTGCGATTTCTCTATAAAACCACTAATGAGCAACCGGAAGTTTTCTATCTTGGCAAGCGTTCCCTTATTAACCGCCAAGCCATAATGTTCCGGTGAAGAAATAATCTCCCAAAAACTCACATGATTATCAAGAGCACACGCAGAAATCTTCTGCAGCGTAGTATTTCCTATTCCACGAGTAGGATAATTGATGATACGCTTGAAAGCCTCCTCGTCATCAGGATTGGCCACCAATCGGAAATAAGCAATGATGTCCTTGATTTCCTTGCGCTGATAAAAGCTCAAGCCACCATAGATACGATAAGGGATGCCTTGCTTTCGAAACTCTTCCTCAAAACTACGGCTCTGCGCATTGGTACGATAGAGAATGGCGAAATCAGAATACTCACATCCATCTTGTCGCATAATCCTTTTGATGTCCTTGCTCACAATGAGGGCTTCCTCCTTATCGCTGTAGGCAGGCTTGTATTGCAGCTTCTCGCCCACGGCATTCTCACTGAACACCTCCTTAGGTATCTGGTTCTGATTGTGCTTGATAAGACTATTGGCTGCGTTTACTATGTTTTGGGTAGAACGATAATTCTGCTCCAACTTGAAAAGCTTGGTGCCAGGCAACTGATGCTGATAATTAAGGATGTTGTCAATGTTAGCACCACGGAAACTATAGATACTCTGCGAATCATCACCAACAGCACATACCCGATGTTTTTCCCTGCAAAGTTGCATCACGATGTTCATCTGCACATGATTGGTATCTTGGTACTCATCGACAAGGATGAAGTCAAAACGATCAGCATACTTCTTCCTTATCTCCTCATGATCCCTAAAGAGTTGGAATGTCAACGTCAGTAAGTCATCGAAGTCCATCGCATTGGCTTGCTTGCAACGTTGCACATACATGGCATAGATATTGCCTACCTGAGGCATCTTGGAACGCAAGTCGCGCTCATAAGTCTCCTTATCATTGATATAATCGACAGGACTCATCAAATTATTCTTTGCCATTGATATCTTACTATGGACAGCAGCAGGCTTGTAAACCTTATCATCCAATCCCAATTCCTTGATGATGGATTTAAGAAGAGACCGAGAGTCAGTCTCGTCATAGATGGTAAAGTTGTTGTTGAAGCCGATATGTTCAGCTTCAGCACGCAAGATACGAGAAAAGATACTATGGAATGTACCCATATACAAATGCTGTGCGAGATCATAACCAACGAGTTTACCAATACGCTGCTTCATCTCATTGGCAGCCTTATTGGTAAAGGTCAAGGCCATGATGCTCCAAGGTTTCATTCCTTGTTGCAAGAGATAAGCTATTTTATAAGTAAGCACACGAGTCTTTCCTGAACCTGCACCGGCTATTACCAATGAAGATCCATCTATATATTCCACAGCTTGTCGCTGTGATTCATTCAAGTCGTTGAGTAAATTCATTTATTATCATTGTTAAGAATCAAATGTTAAATATCAAATGCGCATTCTTATCATCATACAAAGAACATAACAATTAACAACATAACATTCAACCCAAATATTACCTTCCCTTATATCCGCCAACAGCCGTCTTTGGATCTACATCCTCGCCCTCACGTGGGAAAGCAGGAATAAATCTCATCTCATGCTCTATCTGACGTTGGCGTTTTCTCATATAGGCACTTGGATACAAGGAACTGAATTTTCGAGGATTAGGCAAAGTGGCAGCAATCAATGCACATTCGCTTCTGAAGAGGTCTTTCGCCTCCTTATTGAAATGATATTCTGCCACGGCATCTGCACCATATATGCCATCTCCCATCTCGATGCTATTGAGATAAACCTCCATGATACGCTGCTTACTCCACATCATCTCAATCAAGAAAGTGAAATAAACTTCAAATCCCTTTCGAGTCCATGAGCGGCCTGGCCAGAGGAAAACATTTTTGGCTGTTTGCTGACTGATTGTTGAAGCACCATGCACCTTGCCGCCACGAGCGTTGTTCTTGGCAGCACTCTGGATAGCATTAAAATCAAAACCATGATGCTTCAAAAATCTTGCGTCTTCGCTCGCCATCACCGCCACTGGCATGTGAGGAGAAATCTTGTCCATTGGAACCCAATGGTGATGCCACGTAATACTCTTACCATCAGCTACTTGTTGGAAACAACGAATCACCATTAATGGCGTAACATACACAGGTATAAACCTATATGCCACAACAGCAAGAATGGTGGTACTGAAAAACAGCACCACCACCCATTTGATTATATTTCTGATTTTCTTCAAAATCATAGATTATTCTTTCTTGTCACAAAAATAAGAATAAGCTAACGAGTAATCAACTCTTCGTTCGTCACTCTTCGCTTATTTCAAAGTACCATTGTTAGCTGCATCCACCATAGCCTGAGAAGCATAGAGATAAACCTCAACACGACGGTTTGCCTGGCGACCTGCTGCTGTAGAGTTGTCTGCCACAGGATTAGTAGAGCCCAAGCCCTGAACTGACTTCACTTGGTTAGCCTGAACACCACAAGAAGACAAATAGTTGTATACAGACTTAGCACGATTCTCGCTCAAAGGCAAGTTGATACCATCATTACCCGTATTGTCGGTGTAACCCTGGATAGCAACCTCACAATCAGTATTGTTCTTCAAGACAGTAGCAAACTTAGCCAAGTCGGTCTTAGCATTGCTGTTTAAAGCATACTTGTTGGTCTGGAAAAGAATACCAGAATCAAATGTCACCTTGACAGCAGCCAAACCATTAGCATCAGTAACCTGCTCTACCTTTGCATTCTCTACAGCCTCAGCCTGAGCCTTCACCTTGTCCATGTGCTTGCCAATCAAGTTGCCAGCAGTACCACCAACAGCAGCACCAATAGCAGCACCCACAGCAGCACCCGTACCATGATGGCTGTTATTAAGCAAACCACCAACGAGAGCACCAAGGGCCGCACCAGCACCCGCACCGGTCAAGGTACCAGTCTTCTGACTTGTTCCACAACTTCCCAAAACAAGCAGCATAGAGAGAGCTGCTACTGTAAATTTCATCTTTTTCATATCAATTTCTCCTATATTATGTAAATTTCTTGCAAAGATAACTCTTTTTTACGCAAAAATAACTCATTTATAATATTTTTTTGTAATTTTGCATGCAAATTTAAAGGTATTTGATAGATTTACCAAGGGAATTTACCTAATTACAAAAGGAAAATCCCTATTTTGGTTAATCTATGACATAGATACCTATTTATATTATATAAGCAAAAAACAATACAGAAAATAAAATGGCTAAAGAACTTAAGAATTTGACAAAGCGCGCTGACAACTATAGTCAGTGGTACAATGACTTGGTAGTAAAAGCTGACCTCGCTGAACTTTCACCAGTTCGTGGTTGTATGATTATCAAGCCATACGGCTACGCTATTTGGGAGAAGATGCAGCATGAACTCGACAAGATGTTTAAGAAGACCGGCGTACAGAACGCATACTTCCCTCTCCTCATCCCGAAGAGTTTCTTCTCTCGTGAGGCTGAGCATGTAGCTGGTTTCGCAAAAGAGTGCGCTGTTGTTACACATTATAGATTAAAAGCTTCCGAAGATGGTAAGAGTGTAGATGTCGACCCTGCTGCCAAGCTTGACGAGGAGTTGATTATCCGCCCTACATCTGAGACTATCATCTGGAACACTTACAAGAACTGGATTCACTCTTGGCGTGATCTCCCAATCCTCTGCAACCAGTGGTGCAACGTGATGCGTTGGGAGATGCGTACTCGCCCATTCCTCCGTACCTCTGAGTTCTTGTGGCAAGAAGGCCATACAGCCCACGCCACCAAAGAAGAGGCTGAGGCTAAGGCTCAAGAGATGTTGAAGGTTTATGCTGATTTCGCCGAGAACTACATGGGTGTTCCTGTACTTCAGGGTGTAAAGAGTGAGACAGAGCGTTTCGCTGGTGCATTGAATACTTATACTATCGAGGCTATGATGCAGGATGGAAAGGCTCTCCAAAGTGGAACTTCTCACTTCTTAGGTCAGAACTTCGCCAAGAGTTTCGACGTAACCTATTTAAATAAAGAAAACAAGCCTGAGTATGTTTGGGCAACCTCTTGGGGTGTCTCTACTCGTTTGATGGGTGCCCTCATCATGGTTCACAGTGATGACAACGGTCTCGTTTTGCCTCCAAAGTTGGCACCTATCCAGGTTGTTATCATCCCTATCAACAAGGGTGAAGAGCAGTTGGCTCAGATTACAGCCAAGCTCCAGCCTGTCATTGACCAGCTCCAGGAGTTAGGCATCAGCGTGAAGTACGACGACAACACCAACAAGCGTCCAGGCTTTAAGTTTGCCGACTATGAGTTGAAGGGTGTCCCTGTACGCCTTGCCATGGGCGGACGTGACTTGGAGAACAACACTATCGAGATTATGCGCCGTGACACATTGGAGAAGGAAAATGTTAGCTTCGATGGTATCGTAGAACGCGTAAAGAACTTACTTGACGAGATTCAGAAGAACATCTTTGAGAAGGCTCGCGCTTATCGTGACTCTCACGTATACGAGTGCGACAATTACGAGGAGTTCAAGGAGCGTGTCAAGGACGGTGGCTTCTTCCTCTGCCATTGGGACGGTACAGCCGAGACCGAGGCTAAGATCAAGGAAGAGACTCAGGCAACTATCCGTTGCGTGCCTTTCGCTTACGAGCAGACCCCAGGTGTCGACATGGTAAGTGGCAAGCCTGCTGTAGCTCGCGTCATCATTGCAAGAAGCTATTAAATAAAATTATTTTAAAAGACATATATCAAATCGAGGAAAAGGGAGCATATGCTCCCTTTTTCATTTTACCATTCACGGATTTTACAGGCTGACATCATAGACAAGGAAATTTTGCTAAAAAAAAATACTTTTAAAACAAATATGCCTTAAGACCAAAAGACAATCCAAATACATCCCAAAACTCAGCATTTCCATTTCGATAAAAGCGCATAAAACCTATATCATTAGTGCTTAACTCATAGAAAAAAGAAAGGCCTTTGACAAACTTTCTTCTATTCTGAGGTATACTAATACCAATACGCTCACCTACAAAGATATTGGGGCGAATACGAGTAGAAAAGGGATAATAACCACTTTCGTACTTTGTCGGTTGACTTGTCCAAAAATCATGCCCAAAAACAGTATTTAAATATAATCCGCACTCAAATGGCTCAAAAGCCCAACCATTTCCCAAAGAAATGGACCATGGAGTATAGTTTTCCTTTAAAGTCATAGTCATTTTTACAGATTTTGAGTCATACTTGGGAACTATGCCAAACAGCAATTCAGTTTCCCATTGACGATGCCTTCCATAGTCCCATCCAACACCAATAGAAACGAGGCCCATATTTCCACAAACTTGCACAACATTGTGAGTAGGAATCAAAGCTCCCCAGTTTTTACGATACCGATGTATGCGCTTATCATATTTTGTCTCAAAACTCAAGCTGTCATTCTCACTAAAATTATCCAATGATACTGCAAAACCAGAAATTGGAAAGGCGAAGTCTAACATCACAACGACAAATATATTCTTAAAAATCGACAATTTCATATTTGTAACTTTTTGGAGTTATTGTAAATATATAATACTGGCGTTTTGAAGCACTTCCCACCTCATAATACACGATTCCATTATTAAACAAATCATTTTGCTCAGTATGATGTCCATGCCCATAAAGGCAAAACACCAAATTAGGGAAGTTCAATGTATAATAATTAAAGACCTTAGCAACATTATTATTAAACTGCTCGGAATAGGGTGCCGCATGCATACATACAACTGTCCTATCAAAAGCATCTTTGTCTTCTGTTACTTGATTCTCCATATAGTCAAAATTAGGAACAGGACGAGAATAATCATACTCAATCGCATTCGTATTAAGACACACGAATTTGACACGACCAGCAATGAAACTGAAATCTGGATCCCCAAACATCTCCTCATAAGCCTGCTCACCAGTTCCCAAACAATCATGATTGCCCAAAAGAACAACAAAAGGCTTCTTGAGTTTGAGTAGTTTTTCTCGAGTCCATTCAAATTCCCGAGTAGACCCAAAATCGGTAGCATCACCTCCATGAATTACAAAATCCAAGCTATCATTTCCATTAATACTCTTTACTTCATCGGCTAAATCACTCAACCATTGATGCGAATCACTTATAAAAGCAAAACGAATGGTATCTTTGGTTTTTACAGCCGACTCTATCCTCAAAATATTTTTGGCATTAATGCCAGTTTCACCTTTTATGCGCACATCATACGGATGAATATCAAAAACAGAATCGCAACTTGACATCACCAATAAGCTTGTTGCTATAAAAAGACTCCTAATTTGTTTATTATTCTTCATTATACCTTATTATAAAAAGACACCAAAGTATAACTTTTTCGTCACACTCATTTCATTTTCAATGCAAAGATAATTAAAAAACTCGAAAACGCAGTGGCGTTTTCGAGTTTTTTAATACTATTCTCCCAATAAGGGACACAAAATACTACTTATTTCTCTTTTTTCTCAATCTACCATAAAAATCTCTTAATTCTCCAGAAGAAACGCCTAACTTTGACAAATGATTGATGCAATCCAACGCCTCATGGTCACGTTTCAATGTGATGAGCACATCAATGCGATTCAGCCAATAATCTTTATTCGAAGAGTCCCTAAGTATCGCCTGCAGAAAATCATAATCGGCCAATTCCAGCATTCCCCTCTCCTTTTCTATACCCCCTCTTGCAGCGTAAGCTATAGCACTATCGGGATATTGCTCTATTAAATTATTAATGCCGTCATAAGCTTCTGTATAATGCTTATCCTTTTCATTAAGAAGCGCAAGTCCCAGCTGTGCCTGAAAATTTCCAGGAACTAACGTCAACAAATTCCGATAATCAAGTCGCGCAAAATTGTAGCGATTCAGTTTTTCATTAACAAAAGCTCTAAAAAACAAACCTGCGATATTAGTCTTATCCAAGAACAACACCTTATCCAAGTCATCTTTTGCATAATTCCATTGTTCCAATTGAATATTCCACGCCACCTTCTTCAAGCGCAAATCAATACTGTCTGGTCTATAAGCCAAAGTTTCTGTAGCCTGAGCTAAAGAGTCACGCAGAGCTTTTCCATTCTGAGCCCTACTTGTTTGGACGAAAAGTGCCAAAACAAAAATTACAAATATAATCTTTTTCATATTGCAAAAATAGCACAATTAATTGGAATGCACAAATTCAGCAACATAATTTAGAAGATTTAATGCATCAGTAACATATTCTTTAATACTTCGATAACATATTAATTGAAAGATTTACTACGTCAGTAACTTATCAAAACATTATATAACGAAAAAAGCAATTCCAAAAAGGAATTGCTTTACTGCGGTGCGTACGAGACTCGAACTCGTGACCTCCTGCGTGACAGGCAGGCATTCTAACCAACTGAACTAACGCACCAAAAAGTGCAAAAAACCAAGCGGTGCGTACGAGACTCGAACTCGTGACCTCCTGCGTGACAGGCAGGCATTCTAACCAACTGAACTAACGCACCAAAAAGAGTTATTATTAAACTCGCTTGAGGTTCATTTCTCATTTGCGGTTGCAAAGGTACTACTTTTATTTGGTTCTACCAAATTTTTCTGCAACTTTTTTACAAAAATCTTTGAAAAAATATCGCATCACTATATTTTTCTCCATCAAACAGCCACTCTTTTAGGCGTATAGATTGCTGAAAATCAAGCGTTTGCAGCAGTTTTACGCAAGATTCATTACTTTTTGGCACAAAAGCGTAAATTTGATGAAGATGGATAACATTCTTGGCATATTCGATTACTTTTGCCAATATTGAAGCCGCATACCCCATGCCTCGAAATTCACTTTTCACTACCAAACCTAATTCTGCCCTATTGTGTTTAGGCGAAAAATCCATTAAATCCACTATCCCTACAACATCCCCCTTATCATTTTCTGCCATCAACCGAACTTGCTTATCAGCATATATGTCACCTGTAGACTGGGTTATGTAATCCAAAAGGACGTTTTTCGAATAAGGAACATTAGTAACACCAACGTTCCAAAGGCTCATATCATTTTCTATTTCATACAAGCATTCCAAGTCTTCTGGCTCCAAAGCTCGCAAAGCTACCTTTGGATATAAAACATTTTTTTTCATCACGACACTCATTTTCATTCTATCACATCATTATCAGTAATCAGTTTTCCTGTGCTTAAATAATAAAAAGCCATTTTTTTCATTTCTACAGGACTGCACATAAAGGCAGAGAATATCTGGTTATAGGATAAAGTTTCTGCATCAAAGACGATATAATTCATTTTTTTCTCATCAATAACCATATTGGATATTTTTTGCAAAAGTTCATCTTCACATTCCTCCCCTTGCCCCATTAGTAAGAATCTTGCATCCAATCCCTTCTTTTTAACCAAATCATGGCACGCCTCAATCATTTCATTTTTTCCTATAAAAATATAAACAGGCAGATTACCATCATAATCCACAAAGCCTAAGCTTCGTTTGGCTTTATCCATTTGCATACGCAAAAGTGCCAACGTAGCTTTTCCATAAATAGCAACTTTAATAGGAAAGGTAAACAGAATCGACAAACCCGAATAATGCTTTTTCAAGAAGATAAGCATTGCCTCATAAAAAACATGCACATACCGGAAACTTGACTTTTGAGTACTCTCGCCTTTATAATGCAATATCAACGACGGCAAATAATAGTTATGGTATCCTCCCTTTAGCACACGATAAGAGAGATCTATGTCTTCACCATACATAAAAAAGTCTTCATCAAGAGACCCGACCTTTTCCAACGCTTTCTTACGAAGCATGCAGAACGCACCACTCACCACTTCTATCCTTGCAGGTTTGTCCCATGGCAAATCCCCCATGTAATAATGCCCGAACTTTGGATGTTTTGGAAAACGTGTACAAAGCCCTATCATCTTATAAAACGAAACCATTGGCGTTGGCAATCCTCTCCGACTCTCTTTTGCCGACCTACCATTAGCATCAAGCATACGAACCCCAAGTGCTCCAGCATCCGCATATGCATCCATAAACAGAATTGCATCCTTGATGGTATGTTCCCCAACCACAGTATCAGGATTGAGCAACAGCACATAATCTGCCTCACTTTTACAGATAGCCAAGTTATTTGCTCGTGCAAAGCCCAAGTTGTGTGGACTACCAATGATGTGAATCTCAGGAAATCGCTCCGAAAGATACTCTACAGAATTGTCCTTGGAATGATTGTCAACAACATACACTTCCGCCGATATACCCGAAAGTGCACGTCGAAGAGAGAGCAAACATTGTTCGAGATAGAACTTCACATTATAATTGACTATAACTACCGTTAGCTTCACCTTATTATATATAATAATTAGAGATTATTAATTAACTTGCTCATCTTCTGTCTCTGCATAGCATCTTGACAGAGATGGGTATACAAAGAAAAGACAAAGCAATAAAATAATTGCCATATATCCAAAGGCTGGCGATAAGGTCTGATAATACAAGATAGTATTCACAAGCATCGGCAGGCACAACATGTTAATTCGAGCAGTTCCCCATGGCAACAAAGATGCAGCTTTGCCATTCACTAATTTTCTGCGAATCGTCTTAAAAGAAAACAGTTTTAAAGCCAGCGGAATAAGAACTATGGTCAAAATCTCAAGCAACACTTGCCATACAAAAACAGACCGACTGTCCATTTCTATCGCAGACGGAAGAAGAACTTCGCACTCATAAAGTGCAACCAAAACCAATGTTACAGAAAGCACCAACCAAAAGTTGATCATCAATATTCGTTGTGTTTGTTTTATGTTCATTATCAAATCGTTAGGATAAATAATATATTAACATACAGACTCATCTTGCAAAAAACAAGACGAAACAGTTTGCCCTTATTGCCCAAATGGAGTTCGATTGACGATAGAACGACCCAAGGTCACCTCGTCCGTATACTCCAACTCATCACCTACAGATATGCCACGAGCTATAACCGACAACTTCACTGGAAAATCAGCGAGCTTGCGAGAGATATAGAAATTAGTCGTATCCCCCTCCATCGTACTACTCAATGCAAGAATCACTTCCTTCACGTTCTCATTTTCTTTTATTCTTTGCACAAGTGAATCTATTTCCAGATCAGACGGTCCAATGCCATCCATTGGAGATATAATTCCACCAAGCACATGATAAAGACCATGATATTGTTGAGTATTCTCAACTGCCATTACATCCTGGATGTTTTCAACCACACAAATAGTTGAAGAGTCGCGCCGAGTATCACTACAAATCGGGCAAATCTCCGTATCACTGATATTATGGCAGACCTTGCAGTATCTCACCTCTTTTTTCACCTTGGATATAGCATTTACGAACTGCTCTACAGACTCATTGCTTTGCCGTAGTTCATAAAGAACAAGGCGCAAAGCTGTTTTGCGCCCTATTCCTGGTAATTTGGAAAACTCACTTACAGCTTTTTCCAATAAAACAGACGGATATTGTTGTACCATTACAAATAAACTCCAACACCTACACGCAAACCTATCGTAGAATAATCTGAGTGATTTTTGAAACTTTGATCATAATAAACCGCAGGCTCAATGGTAACAGTACGGCTTACAAAAAATGCATAGCCCACTTCAATTCCTGGCATTACATCATTATAACTTCCTGTATGAGCCAGTTTCACTCCAGCCCCCAAGTACAAACCATTCTGTATGATGTAATAACGTCCTTGCACGCCTACGCTAACATAATCCTTGACTCCTTCCTTGCCTGTATGTTGGTATGAAATCTTGCCAACCGCCATCAAGTTGTCAGCAAAACAATAACCTGCTTGCCCATCAACACCAAGGCTCAAATCACTCGAACCATTATAGCTCAAACTGAGACCAGAGAGAGAGGCCCCACAATATACCTTACCTTGCTCAAACTGTGCATTAGCAGCAATTGCCATCATCAAAGATGCACACAAGATTCCGATTTTCTTCATAAATTAAATTTTATATTAGTGAATAACTTGATTTTTACGCTGATAGCTATAATACCACGCAAAGAACCACACTAATGCAGCCACCAAAATGATGACGCTACCTGTGTATGCGATATTTTCGTTCAAAGACAGAGCTTGTGGAGAGATTAGCAAGAATGTAGAACAAACCACTGTCATAAACAAAGCAGGCACCAATGTAACAACAAAAGGCTTTTTGCTTTGTACCAAATACACTGTCAATGTCCATAGCGTGAAGACAGACAAAGTCTGATTTGCCCATCCAAAATACTGCCAAATAATATTGAATCCATCTGGATTTTCCATTTGCCATACCAAGATTCCAATGGTAACAGCAAACAAAGGCACGCACACATAAAGACGCTTTCTCATTGTTCGCTGTTCCAAACCGATGAATTCGGCTATAATCAGTCTCGCACTTCGCAATGCCGTATCACCACTCGTAATAGGCGCAGCCACTACACCCAACAAGGCCAGGATACCGCCAAACACGCCTAACCAACTGGAGCAGACAATCTTGACAACTGTAGGAGCATCAAAATACTGAACGAGCGTCTTGCCACCCTCAGCTTGTCCCACGAACTGCTGAACAGCATCTGCACTAATGCACTCGCGCCATCCACCATAATAGAAGAAATACATAGACACCGTTGCCCAAATCAAGGCAACGACTCCCTCAGTAATCATCGCACCATAAAAGATCGGATGCCCCATTTTCTCACTCTTCATACAACGAGCCATCAAAGGACTCTGTGTGGCATGAAAGCCACTAATTGCACCACATGCTATGGTGATAAAGAGACATGGGAATAGTGGACTATTCTGCATAAAAGGCTCTGCACCCAGCCAATTAGGATTCTCGTTCAGGTTGCAAGAAGACAAACTACTCCAAAACTCAGGAATCGTTGGCCACTTGACTATCAAACCTACCATCAATGCTGCCGCCATAAACAACAAGGAGAAGGCAAAAAGAGGATATACCTTTCCAATTATCTTGTCGATAGGCAACAAGGTTGCAATGAGATAATACAAGAAGATGACGACAATCCAAAACATCTTGCTACCCCAGAGGGCATCAGTATTGCAAATGCCATTGAGGATAATGGCCGGACTATATACGAAAACGGCACCAACCATCATCAAAAGCACAACCGAGAATACAAGCATCACTTTCTTCGTACCTCCTCCGAGGTACTTACCTACCAACTCAGGAAGCCCTGCGCCTCCATTTCGAAGGCTTAGCATACCACTCATATAATCGTGCATCGCTCCAGCAAAAACACAACCAAAGATAATCCACAAATAGGCAACCGGTCCATACCAAGCTCCCATAATTGCACCAAATATAGGACCAGTACCTGCGATGTTTAAAAATTGAATCATAAAAATCTTCCAATTTGGAAGTACTATGAAATCTACTCCATCCGCTTTGGTAATTGCTGGAGTCGGACGGTCATCTGGACCAAACACGTGTGCAACGAATTTTCCATAAAGTAAGTAGCCCAGCACAAGAGCTACAAGACTCAACATAAAACTTACCATTTTACTATTTCCTTTATATTGTTTGAATATATTGGCGATTTAGGAATCGTCTAAAATTTTACGCAAAGATACTACTTATATTTCAAATAACAAAGTTATAAGCAATATTTTTCTTCAAAAAGAAAGAAAAACTATCTAAAAAATAAAAAAAATACTAATTAAGCTGTAAAAACATGTCACAGATTTTATTCAAAAAAAAAAAACGCCATCCCAATAGAGGAAATAAGTTGCCAGAAGAAGAAAGATAAAAGAAACCCAAAATAGAATTCACCAGCATACAAAAAAGGAAGTTCGTGAGAACTTCCTTTTTTGTACACCCTTAGGGATTCGAACCCTAGACCCACTGATTAAGAGTCAGTTGCTCTACCAACTGAGCTAAGGGTGCATTCTTATTTATTTTTCCAAAGTGATTCCGCAAGGATTCAAACCTTGAACCTCTTGATCCGTAGTCAAGTGCTCTATTCAGTTGAGCTACGGAACCATTCTTATTGATTCCAGAGTAGGGGCTGATTGCATTGAAAGTGATTCCGCAAGGATTCAAACCTTGAACCTCTTGATCCGTAGTCAAGTGCTCTATTCAGTTGAGCTACGGAACCATTCATCTTGCTTTTGTACACCCTTAGGGATTCGAACCCTAGACCCACTGATTAAGAGTCAGTTGCTCTACCAACTGAGCTAAGGGTGCATTCTTAAAAGCCTCATTTCTGAATTGCGAGTGCAAAGGTACTGCTTTTATTTGATTCCACCAAATTTTTTCGCAACTTTTTTCTAACTTTTTTTGTTTTTCTTGTAAAAAAGGGTTCCAAGCGAGTGGATTTTACCCTTCTTTGATTCATATTTCAGTATATATACGCCCTCACTTAAGTTTCTGACATCCAAACTGTTGCCACTCGGTTTCATCACTCTTAGCACTTGTCCTTCCTGTGATTCGAGGAGAAAATATGAAATGTCCAACTTTTTCGTATCATTTGGCAAAATCAACCTTCCATCCGCACATCGCATCTTGTTTGCCTTGCCAACTTTGATGGCATTCTCCGCACGAAAATCCGAGAAACTCTGCGTTGGTAGACTTTCCACGCCATAGCCATCCATAGAAGTTACTGCGAAAAACAACGGTTGGTCGTCTTCGAGCTCGTCAAAAACCAAGCCTTCCCGGCAGATTCTCGCCGAAATCAAGTTGCGCGCATCATCGACATCCACAGGATAAGCGCGACTCGCATATACATTATTATATATATAGGGTGTAGAAATATAAGTGCCATCGGTATAGGATGTCGGATTTTTCCAAGACAGCAAAACCTTACCACCCACCCTTTTGACATTCAAAGAAAGAGGTGCAGCCGGCTGCCTTTTGCTCAACCAGGTCATAGGAGGCACCAAAGACGGATAATGATTAAACACCTTTGCCGTGAAATCATATATGCCTTGCCTGTTGTCCAAGAAGAATTTGTTGCGGAAGAAAGCATATCCGACACCAAGGTTTCTGAGATGATACATCTCCTTCGTCACATCGCCAATCTTCCATTTTCCTTCCTTTGGGTCCAAGAAATAGATGCCTAACCCTGGCACTACTATCTTGCCATTGCTCTGTTCCGCCCAATCGTTGGCAAACGGGAAAAACTGCTCGTTTCTGAAATACATCATCGGAAAAAGTTCATCCATCAAGCCCGACCTCAACCATCCTTGCGCATCCTGACACACCTTGGTGTAGGCATTCCAGCCATGACTCCAATATCTGCTGAGGTCATCATACTTGCCTATAGGCGAGCAACTCAATTTCACCCAAGGCTTCTCCGCCTTGACGGCATCATGAATTTTCTCCACGATTCGCGTGATATACTGTCGCCCTCGATCACGAGAAACCTTGATGTTCCAGGTCTCAGGATAACGGATATAGTCGAGATGAATGCCATCCACATCATAGGAACGGGTGATTTCCTTGCATATCTTGGCGAGATAATCCGCCGTACGGCTGTCCTCAGGATTCATGAAACCATCAGCACCTATCTTCCTGACGAGACCTGGGAAATGTTGGCGAAGGCTCTTGCACCCCAAGGCGTTCCACTTGCCCATGGGAATCGTCACCACCCAAGCATGCAACTCGATTCCACGCTTATGGCACTCATCGATGGCAAACTTCAAGGCATCATAGCCCGGTCCCTTGCCGGGGAAACCAGACAGACAGCCATCCCAAGGCTCATACTGCGAGGGATAAATCATGGTTCCCCTGATGCGAGTCTGGAGAAGCACGGTATTGATATGCGCTTGTTGGAGACGATCGAGGATGTCGACGAGTTCCTTCTTTTGTTTTTCGGCAGAATGGGAAGACTGCGCATACGAATGCGGCCAGTCGACACCTCCTATCGTTGTGAGCCAAACAGCCCTAACCTCATACTTCAGAGCATCGCCATCTGCAACAAAACCCTGAGCATGCAGCGACATCACCATCAATAAAATCAATATTATAAAATAAATTCTACGCATTTTCTTTCTTTTAATAGAAATCCACAACATTTCGGTCCTTTTTCTACTTATTTCACTTCCGCAAAACCAACCAATTTGTCAGTCCTGTCTCCTTGTCCACGGTAATACACCAGGACTTGATACTTGTTGGATGTTTGGAAAAATGAGCCCTCCGAAGTGACAGGCATCGTAGTCCCATCGTCCTTCAACACCAAATACTGGTAACTGTAATAGCCTTGCTTCAGGAGCACAGAGGTCTCATACTCCCCCTTCTCCTCCACATACGACATCTGATAGGAAGGCAGGAAATTGTCAAAAGTCCAGTCGCCATTGAGATACACCTCCCCCACCTGCCGTGGGGCAACCAAACGGAAATGTACCCAGGCATAGTCGGACAGGAAGTCATTATCCTCATTGTTACTGTTCCTGATATAGAACGAACCTTGTGGTGCCTCGTCGTGTACATAACTCGGCCGTGGCAAATCTGGAAAAACAAACGCATGGAAATCACTACCGTCCCACGTCATCTCCTCCAATCCCATAGTGGTATTGTTCATGTCGAGCATCTCAAACTTGCGATACACGTTACCTGCATGGAAGATGAGTTGCCGATTGTGCGCCCATCTCAGCCCATCGGCACTAACGTAATCAGGTTTCGGGTCGCACACCGCCGCATCCCAACGACCATTCTGAAGCACCACTACATGGAGCTGGCGCATCGGGTCGGTCACTCGCACCGAACCATAATCCAAGTTCACCGTCACTTGCTGGTGACTCTTGTTGACATCTATGTCCGTATTCGACGAATAAGAGGCAGCCACCTTCATCTTTGGGTCCACCACCATAAAGCAGGCGGTGAGGATGGGATGGTCGTCATCATTTTCATCAAAGACGGTCAGCTTATAGTTGCCGCTCATGGTGATTCGACAATTCTCGTTGGGGATTCTCAACTGATAATGCGTATAGAGGCGATTCGTATTTAGCGACTCGTTATAGTCGTCTATCGTGAGATTTCCGTTGAAGCCGGATATATAATCATTGGTGAAGAGATCCAACGAGACTTTCCACATGGCATTGCAATGTTCTAACTTGTAGGCATAGCGATGATAATCGTGAGTCATGTCATCGAAGGAGACGGTGATAGGCTCACCACCCAAGGTAACAACAGGCATGGACAGCCAGTCGTTACCCGCAACAACCTGCAAGGTGGATATGCGAGGGTCGTGGATTTCCGAACGTTGTGCCAAACAGGTTCCACCGATACAGAAGAACACCACCGCACACATACAACCTTTCTGCAGCGAACCACGGAAATCACGGCAGACAGGCATAGCCAATATTTTATTTATAACTCTCTTTTGTTTCATATTGCAAAGATACAACAAAAAGGCGAAAATCTGCAAATTTTAAAATAAAATCACAAGAAATATCAGATTTAAAGGAAAAGCAAAAGGCGAAGAAGGAAAGAAGTTGCGTCAAGCACCACGTAGGAGTCAGGAAAGACTAAACAATCATTTTCGTTAGAATTTAGAAGTTCGGGATAACAAAAAAAAGCCTTCTTCTTTATTGAAGAAGGCTTTGAAGTAGTCGATAGGGGAATCGAACCCCTATGCCAAGATTGAGAATCTTGTATCCTAACCATTAGATGAATCGACCATAAAAAAAAGTCGGTTTTTGCGCCGGCTAAATCTCTCTTTCATCGTAGTCGATAGGGGAATCGAACCCCTATGCCAAGATTGAGAATCTTGTATCCTAACCATTAGATGAATCGACCAACGGTACATTATCAAAACAAGTTTGCGGAAGGTGGGGGATTCGAACCCCCGGTACGGTAACCCGCACGTCAGTTTAGCAAACTGGTGGTTTCAGCCACTCACCCAACCTTCCCGGTAGGACTCATTTCTGAATCACAAACATTGTTTCTCAAATGCGAGTGCAAAGGTAGTGCATTTTTTTTATTCCACCAAATTTTTTCGAAAGAATTTTTCAAAAAAAATGCATTTTTTCTCATTTTTCTTGCTTTTCTCCCCTGCCCTCGCATTTTACACCTTATTATATATAGAGACTCAGCTTTCCCTATGTGGTTTTTCTGAATAGGGTCGACTTAGATATCCGACCCTGTATACTGCCCCATGAACAAGATGGCACCTGTGCTTGCCTCCGTTATCATGTAAACGAATGGACGGTTGGCATGAAATTGCACATGACGTGGTTCCGCAGGGTTCAAAGCCGTCATAGCCACCATCGCCATCGTCACCGCAGCAGCCTTTGTTCCTTCCTCGCTCACCTCAATCTTCGCTTTCTGCAACATCTTTGAGATATAGAGGTCGCCATTCGCGAAGTTGGAGAAGTTTGCGGAACTCGTAAACATGGTTGGCGCACCAAGTTTGCTGATGATGTCGTTGAGGGGCAACTCCAATGATGTAGAGAAGCGAGGCAACTTCAAGTCTACTACACATTTATCCATCTTGTAAGGCAACTCACACAAGGATTTGGCATCCATCGACTTCACCACATCAAAGATAGTTTTATCCTCATTCGGTAAAATGACCGTCATCTTATACCCACCATTGCCATACGGAATGCTAACCGCAGAGAACATATCATTGTCGGTATACATATAGTCTCCGTTGCGATGCATCATCTGGGTCTTCTTTACGTCACGAGTAAATCCACGGAAGTTCTCCAACTTAGTTTGCGACTTGTCGAATTTTTCCTCCCAAGTTCCATTGAAATAAATGGCGTTCATGATATAGGATACCGCACTTGCATCCACATCCTTTATCATCTCTGGAATCATGCCATCAGTATGCTTACTGCACCACTTATTAATATGGTTGACAGTAGAAGACGAAGAGAAATCCAAGCTTTCGACACCTGCCTGGTAAGCATCCTGCATGGTCTTGGCATAAGCATCCTTCAAATGATAGTGATTGTTGAGGGCGATATAGTTAGCTACATTGACGGTGACAGACTTGTCCAACTTGCCAGAACGCGCGATCATCATCTTATAGAACTCGTTCAACTGGTCGATGTCCACGTCCTTACATCCTATCGCACTCATGATTTCCTGGCGGGTCTGTCCACCAGCACCATTTGCCAACATACCCATCAAGTACGCCACACTCATTGGTGAAACCACCTTAGAGTCCATGCCATCCATCTGGCGGAAGAGATTGAGGGCAAACGCATTGTTATTGTCAACAATGTCACGTTGCGCATCCGACAAGATAAGATACCCCTCATCTATCGGTTGGTCATTACGACTTACCACCATATCATCCATATCATCCATACCAACACCCTTCACTGTGTTTTTGCTACTGCCACATGAAGCAAGCATCAAGGCAGCAGAGCCCAAGGCTAAAGCCATCATTGTTTTTTTCATAATTCTCTATTTATAGTTTTTTTGTTTTGTTCTAATTACGCCGACACTTACTCTCTACCTGTAGCACCACCAAAAGGCGCATTTGCATCGGTTGTTCACACACAAAACATCAGCGGGCATTTTTTCTTGCACCTCCGCCACTACATTTAACAGAAATTAATAAGAAAAAAAAAAAAAAACGCTTGGCATCCTCCCCCATTGTAAATGAAATTAATTAATAGACAGGTTCGTGCTCCACCCTATGCGAAGAAATACCTTTAATGGAAAATTCATCTACTGTTAAGGAAAAAACATTTAGCATAAAGGGGAAAACATTTAGCCTTAACACTAATAAAAGAGGTCTATGGCATAGCAAAAAATCAACAGCCAAAAAGCCGATCCACAACCGAGTTATTTTTCAACCAGAATGTATAAAAAGTCACCATAAGACAAAAGAGTTGTTAAATCTTCATAAAAGAAAGCGTTTTTTGAGGGAAGATTTTTGTATTCTACATAAAAGTTGTAATTTTGCACCCCGAAACGCCCAAGCATGGGCTTAATTACAGAAAAAGTTTAGTTCGTTGGGGCTCAAACAAGTGCTGGCACGATGCTGGACGCCTCGCGGAAAAACCCGTTTATATAATTAATTAATGTACGCAATCGTAGAAATTAACGGTCAGCAGTTCAAGGCAGAGGAGGGCAAGAAGCTCTTCGTACACCACATCAAGGATGTAGAGGCAGGCCAGACTGTTGAGTTCGACAAGGTTTTGCTCGTTGACAAAGACGGCGCAATCACTGTCGGTGCACCAGCTGTAGAGGGTGCAAAAGTAGTAGTAGAAGTAGTGAACCCACTCGTTAAGGGTGACAAGGTCATCGTCTTCAAGATGAAGCGCCGCAAGGACTATCGCAAGAAGAACGGTCATCGTGCTCAGTTCACAGAAGTAACAATCAAATCTGTAATCGCTTAAAATTAGGAGGAATTAGAAATGGCACATAAGAAAGGTGTTGGTAGTTCTAAGAACGGCCGTGAATCAGCTTCACAAAGATTAGGCGTTAAGATCTGGGGTGGTCAGAGCATCATCGCTGGTAACATCATCGTTCGTCAGCGTGGTAACAAGCACTATCCAGGTGAGAATGTAGCTCAGGGTAAAGATGATACTTTGTATGCTTTGGCAGATGGTATCGTTTACTTCCACAAAGGTCGTAAAGACAAGAGCACAGTTTCAGTTCTCTCTCCAGAGGTCTACGCCGAGAAGACCAAGAAAGCTGACGCTTAATTAATATCAAACAAACACTATTCCAAACAAACATACAAGCCTACTCGCCAAGAGTAGGCTTTTATTTTTATTGCGACTATTCCTTTCCTTTCCGAACATACATTTTGCGTATTCAACCTACATTTCTATTTTTTATGCTTAAAAAACATAATTTCCCTTTTTTTTTTGCTCTATAAGAAATATTTTTTGTACTTTTGCCTACAAATAGTAAATCATATAAAAAAGAAAATCTTATGCTTACACTTAAACTTATCAGTGAAGAGACTGAACGTGTAGTCAAAGGCCTTGAGAAGAAGCATTTTCCTAATGCGCGTGAGGCCGTAGAGAAAGTATTGGAGTACGACAAAATCCGTCGTGAGGCTCAGCAGAAGCTTGACACTAACAAGCAGCAAGCCAACCAGTTCGCAAAGCAAATCGGTGCTTTGATGAAAGAAGGCAAAAAGGAGGAAGCCGAATCCGCCAAGGCTCAGGTTGCTGCCCTCAAGGCAGACGGCAAAGCTTTGGAAGAAATCATGGAGAAAGCTCAGCAAGATATGACTAACGAATTGTTGGAAATCCCAAACATCCCTTGCGACGAGGTTCCTGAGGGTAAGGATGCTGCCGACAACGTGGTTGTCAAGGAAGGTGGTGAGAAACCTAACCTTGGTCCAGACGCTCTCTGTCATTGGGATCTCTTGAAGAAGTACAATCTCGTTGACTTCGACCTCGGTGTGAAGATTACAGGTGCAGGTTTCCCTGTTTATATCGGCAAGATGGCTCGTTTCCAGCGTGCTTTGGAGGCTTTCTTCCTCGACGAGGCTCGTAAGAGCGGTTACTTGGAGATTCAACCTCCTTACGTTGTCAATGAGGCTTCTGGTCTCGGTACAGGTCAGCTCCCAGACAAGGAAGGTCAGATGTACCACGCCAACCTCGACAACCTCTTCCTCATCCCTACCGCTGAGGTTCCTGTAACCAACATTTTCCGTGATGTCATCCTCGACGAGAAGGATCTCCCTATCAAGCGTTGCGCTTACTCAGCTTGCTTCCGTCGTGAGGCCGGTAGCTATGGTAAGGATGTACGTGGCTTGAACCGCTTGCACCAATTCGACAAGGTAGAGATTGTTCGCATCGACAAGCCTGGCCACTCTTACGAGTCTTTGAAGGAGATGCTCGACCATGTAGAGGGCTTGCTCAAGAAGTTGGAATTGCCATACCATATTCTCCGCCTCTGCGGTGGTGACATGAGTTTCACTTCTTCCATCTGCTACGACTTCGAGACATGGAGTGCCGCACAGCAGCGTTGGTTGGAGGTTTCTTCTGTATCTAATTTCGAGAGCTACCAGGCAAATCGTTTGCACTGCCGTTATCGCCATGCAGACGACAAGAAGATTGAGCTTTGCCACACATTGAATGGCTCTGCTTTGGCCTTGCCACGCATCGTAGCTTCTATCTTGGAGAACAACCAGACTCCAGAGGGTATTCGCGTACCTAAGGTGTTGGTTCCATATTGTGGCTTCGAAATGCTCGACGACAAGAACTTCGACTAAGACTTAATAGATTCACAAACCCTTCCTACATAAATAAAGAAGGGTACATTTGTACGAGGATAACTTCGACAACTTTAAGCAAGTTGTCGGTGTTATCCTTTTGCATTTTAGATACACCACTATAGAATCTATTCGTCCAAGCCAAAATTCATTATACAACAACAACAATCATACAACATAATAACCGGAAAACAAACCATGAACAAGATTATCAGAAAAATACAATATTCAGAGAAGGTTTTTCGCTTCGATGTAGAAGCACCACTGATTGCCAAGAGCCGTAAGGCAGGCAACTTCGTCATCATTCGTGTTGACAACAACAGCGAACGTATGCCATTGACCATCGCCGATGCCGACATAGAAAAAGGCACTATCACCTTAGTCGTACAGAAGGTAGGTCTGTCATCCACAAAACTATGCGCACTCAACGAAGGTGATGAGATTCATGACGTCGTTGGTCCTCTTGGCAACCCTACCCACATCGAGAACTTCGGCACAGTCATCTGCGCTGGTGGTGGTGTCGGTGTCGCTCCTATGCTCCCTATCATCCGTGCATTGAAAGCTGCCGGCAACCGAGTCCTCTCTGTCATCGCTGGCCGCAACAAGGAATTGGTCATCATGGAAGACGAGGTACGCAGTTCAAGCGACGAGTTGATTATCATGACCGATGATGGCAGTTATGGCGAGAAAGGCGTGGTTACCGTAGGCATCGAAAAACTCATCAATCAAGAACATATCGACAAGGTCTTCGCCATCGGTCCTCCTATCATGATGAAGTTCAGTTGCCTCTTGACCCAGAAATATAACCTCCCTACCGACGTTTCCCTCAACACCATTATGGTGGACGGAACGGGTATGTGCGGCGCTTGCCGACTCACCATCGGCGGAAAAACCAAGTTCGTCTGCATTGACGGTCCTGAGTTTGATGGTGCCCTGGTAGACTGGGACGAGATGTTCAAGCGCATGGGCACGTTCAAGGATGCTGAGCGTGAAGAGATGGAGCACTTCGAGGAGCACTTGGCAAGTTTGGAAGACAAGAAAAAGCAAGAGAGTACCAATGTCGTTATGGACGTAGAACCTACCACAGAAAGCATCACCGAGTTGACTGACCGCAACTCTGAGTGGCGCAAAGAGTTACGCACATCTATGAAAGCAAAGGATAGAGGCACTATTGAGCGAGTAAAGATGCCCGAGCTCGACCCTATATATCGCGCAACGACTCGAACTGAAGAAGTTAACATCGGTTTGACCAAGAAGATGGCTCTTACCGAAGCCAAACGCTGTCTCGACTGCCCAAAGCCAACATGCGTTGAGGGTTGTCCAGTAAACATCAACATTCCGTCATTCATCAAGAACATCGAGCGTGGTCAGTTCTTGGCAGCAGCTAAAGTTCTGAAGAACACTTCTGCCCTGCCAGCAGTTTGCGGACGTGTATGTCCACAAGAGAAACAGTGCGAGAGCAAGTGTATCCAACTGAAGATGAACAAACCTGCCGTAGCCATTGGATACTTAGAGCGTTTCGCTGCTGACTATGAGCGTCAGAGCGGCAACATTTCCATTCCAGAAAAAGAAGCAGCAAATGGCATCAAGGTTGCCGTCGTTGGCTCAGGTCCATCAGGATTGAGTTTTGCAGGCGACATGGCAAAGAAAGGTTTCGACGTCACCGTATTCGAAGCTTTGCATGAGATTGGTGGTGTTTTGAAATATGGTATTCCTGAGTTCCGTCTCCCTAATGCCATCGTGGATGTCGAGATAGAGAACTTGCAAAAAATGGGTGTCAAGTTTGTTACTGACTGCATCGTAGGAAAGACCATCAGCGTAAAAGACTTGAACGAGCAAGGTTTCAAGGGAATCTTCGTGGGTTCTGGTGCCGGACTTCCAAACTTCATGAACATACCAGGCGAGAATGCCCTCAACATCATGTCTTCAAACGAGTACCTGACCCGCGTCAACCTGATGGACGCAGCCAACCCACATAGCGACACCCCTATAAACTTAGGAAAAAAGGTGGTTGTAGTCGGAGGTGGAAACACCGCCATGGACAGCTGCCGTACCGCCAAGCGACTTGGTGCTGAGGTGACTCTCGTTTATCGCCGTTCAGAGGCAGAGATGCCTGCTCGACTTGAAGAAGTAAAGCATGCCAAGGAAGAAGGCATCAACTTCCTGACACTTCATAATCCTAAGGAATACGAGGCTGACGAGAAGGGTGCAGTAAAGAGCGTCATCTTGGATGTTATGAAGTTGGGTGAACCTGACGCCAGCGGTCGTCGCCGTCCAGAAGCCACAGGAGAGACTGTCACCTTGGAATGCGACCAGGTAATCGTAGCCGTAGGCGTAAGTCCTAACCCACTCGTACCTCAGAGCATCGAAGGCTTGGAACTCGGTCGCAAGAATACCATTGTAGTGAACGAGCAGATGCAGAGTTCACAATCCGAGATATATGCCGGTGGTGACATTGTCCGTGGTGGAGCGACTGTGATTCTCGCCATGGGCGATGGAAGAAGAGCCGCCGAAAATATGGCAAAACAATTGAAAGGATAAAATAGGAAGAATTAATTATTAATGTCACATTACAAATTCAAATTACAAATACATAATTTTAGGCGTTTTTATATCCGCCAACAAAGTAAAATATAAAAATTAATCGTCCCCATATCACACAAAAACGATGAATATGGGGACGATTTTACAAAAAGACAATAAACTTCGATACCAAATGAAATAAGCTTCGATGACTTCCGAAGCTTACTTCATTGCTTATCCGAAGCATATCTTCATTTATTGAACTATATATCACTTCACTCTTATTGAATAGAATTTTTCTTTACTGCCTCAGCCAACTGCTCTAAAGCTTGACGGAGAATAGTTCTCGGACAAGCTACGTTCAATCGCATGAAGCCCTCACCACCAGGACCAAACATCTCACCGTCATTCAATGCCAAGTGAGCCTTGTCGATAAACAAATCGAGAAGTTGCTCATGATCCAAATGTAAATCACGGCAGTTCAACCACACCAAGAAAGAAGCCTGCGGACATAAAGGACGAACACCAGGAATATGCTCACGGCAATAATCCTCAACAAACTTAATATTCTCTTCGATATAAGCAAGCATCTGCTTACGCCATTCCTCACCTTTACGGAAAGCAGCTATAGTAGCAATAGGCGCAAAGAGCGTTGGCTCATCCAACTCGTTGGCAGTCAACCAAGAATAGAACTTTTTCCGAATCTCTTCGTTGGGTACAATCGCATAACTGCTCACGATACCAGCGATATTAAAGGTCTTCGTAGGAGCCTGGAAAGTAATGCAGATTTCTCGCGCCTTATCCGATACTGAGGCAAACGGGATATGCTTATGCCCGAATATCGCCAAGTCGGCATGAATTTCATCTGAAATCACCAAAAGATGGTGCTCGTAGCAGAAATCCGCCAAGCGCACCAATGTCTCCTTGCTCCAAGTAATGCCACCTGGATTATGAGGATTGCAAAGAATGAGCACCTTGCACTTCTCATCGCACACCAGCTCTAAGTTGTCGAAGTCCATGTCATAGTAGCCATCCTCACGCATCTTCAGCGGATTGAACACTACTTCTCTACCATTGCCCTCAGGGGTGAGGCGGAAAGGATGATAAACAGGCGGCTGGATAATCACCTTCTCATCTGGCTTGGTAAAGACATTAACTACCAAACCGATGCCCTTCACGATGCCAGGGATAAACTTAATCCACTCTCGCTTCACGTCCCACTGATGGTGGTCGCGTATCCAGTCGATGATGCAAGGCAGGAAATCATCTGGCTCCACGGTATAACCGAAGAGCGAATGCTCCAATCGTGCCTTCAAGGCATCTGTGATAAAAGATGGAGTCTCGAAGTCCATATCCGCCACCCATAGTGGCAAGAGGTCGTCTCTACCCCATCGTGGCAGCAGAGCCCCATGCTTAAGGTCGCCACTGCCCGAACGGTCTATTATCTTATCAAAATTATATTTCATATTAATTCTTCACTTTTCGTTCTTCACGCTTCACTTAACCCAACGCCTGCTTGATATCCTCAAACAAGTCATCGACATCTTCGAGACCTACGCTCAACCTCACCGTTGTATCAAGCACATCCATGCTCTCACGCATCTTTTCACTGAAACCACCAAAGATGGTGCTGGCAGGATGGATGGCAAGAGAACGATTGTCGAAGAGATTGGTGGCACGATGAATCAACTTCAGTTGGTTCAAGAATGCGAAGCAAGCCTCCTTGCTATCCAAGTCGATGCACACCATGGCACCAGCTGTTTTACCAAATTGTTTTTGCGCCAACACATGATAAGGATTGTCTGCCAAGCCCACATAGTTGACACGCTTGATTTGTGGCAAAGCCTGCAACTTCTTGGCAAGTTCCAAGGCATTGGAGCTCTGCACACGATAACGAGCATCCAGAGTTTCAAGACCGATAGTCTGCATATAAGCCACTTGTGGAGTCATGTAAGCACCAAAATTGAATAGCATCTCACCATACAAGCGCTTGCCAAACTCACCATTGTAAGAGGTACCATAATCTATCACGACACCACCAAGAGAAGTAGCACCACCACTCACATACTTAGAGCTTGAAACCACCTCGATGTCCACTCCTAAATCCTTGGCAGAAAACTGAGTAAAAGGAATAGCTGTAGTGTCTGCCACCAATGGTACATTCTTCTCATGAGCCACCTCCGAGAGAGCCTTCAAGTCGGCGACTTCCATCTGAGGATTCGTGATAATCTCCAGGAAAATGCAACAAGTATCATCGTCCACAGCCTCTCTCACCGCCTCTATGTTCGTCAGGTCACGAAGACGAACCTTCACGCCAAAGCGACGCAAAGTGGCAACAAGCAATGCGTACGTATTGCCAAAGAGATGCTTGGAGGTAACGATGTTCTTGCCCTGGGCAGCAAGAGCCATGATGGTATTGCTGATGGCAGCCATACCAGAATTAAAGGCTGTGGCATGAGATGCTCCTGTAAGAGCAGCAACACGACGTTCGAAATTTGTTACAGTTGGATTCTCCACACGAGAATAATCTGGTGCCTTAATCTTGTCGGTAAAGGCCTCTGCCATAATTTCGGCATTGTCAAATTCGTATGCCAAGGTGTTGTATACCGGCACACTCAATGAATCATAAGCGTCACGACGCTCGTATGCCAAATGAATGGCTTGCGTTTGCTTCTTCATCTTTTTATCTTGTTTTTAATTTTTATCCGTTATCTTATTTATTTCGTTCTACAAACTAATACTTATTTATTTTTTGCGTGCAAAAGTACTAAAAAAATATGACATACGCATACCAAACATTAGGTATTTTTACAATAAATCCGAACTTTCTACGTTTATTCATGTATGAAAAAGAAATTATTTATCACGATTATATGTCTTTTTGCCACCCTCAACATGATGGCACAAGCATTCACCCTGCAAGGCAGAGTGACCGATGAAGATAGCAACCCTGTGGAATTGGCTACAGTCTCTGTCTTGAAACAAGGCAAAGTAGCGTTCACCTCGTTAAAGGGCGAATTTAGTATGCAGCTGCAATCCGCTGACAGCGTGGTGGTTAAATTCACCATGATTGGCTACAAACCGAAGACTCGCATACTCCGCCATCCTAAGGGAAAGCAAACGCTACAGGTGGTTCTTTTTACCGATGACAATACACTTGCGGAAGTTCAGGTGAGAGGCGAAAAGATACAGACAGGACAAACCCAAGACTTGAAGACAGAAGATGCCAAGTTAGCGCCTTCGGCATCAGGAAATGGAGTTGAAGGACTTATCCAGCAACAAGCTGGTGTCAGCACACACAACGAATTGTCATCACAATACAACGTTCGTGGTGGTGCCTTCGACGAGAACTCCGTATATATTAATAATGTGGAGGTCTATCGTCCATTCTTGGTACGTAGTGGTCAGCAAGAAGGCTTGTCCATCATCAACCCTTACATGGTCGACAAGATTGGTTTCTCCACGGGTGGTTACGCAGCCAAGTATGGTGACAAGATGAGTTCCGCCCTCGACATCACCTACAAGAAACTACAGCCAAAGGGCAGTAAGAAACTGGCAACGGAAGGTACCATCGCAGCAAGTCTATTGGGTGCCGATGCCTATTTCGGTTTAGGAAGCAAGAAACTCTCATGGCTCAACAGCATCAGATACAAGACCAACAGCTATCTCTTGGGCACAACCGACACCAAGGGCGAGTACAAGCCAAACTTCCTCGATTACCAAACCTATCTGAGCTATGCACCTAACAAACGATGGCAGATAGACTTCATCGGAAACATCTCCGACAACCATTACAACTTTACGCCAAAAGACCGAGAGACTACTTTCGGAACCCAACAAGACGTAAAGAGTTTCAAGGTTTACTTCGATGGACATGAGAAAGACCGATTCCTCACCTACTTCGGTACCTTAGGAATCACTCGCAACATCACCGACAAGACGAGCATATCACTCTTGGGAAGCGCCTTCTACACCAAGGAACAAGAGAAATACGACATCCAGGGACAATACTGGCTCGACCAGACCGAGACCTCTGAGAACTTAGGTGTCGGTACCTATTTCGAGCATACCCGCAACTATCTCTCCGCAAGGGTATTGAGTACCAAACTGATGTTGAAGCACAAGTCGAAAAGCCATGAGGTAGAATCTGCAGTAACCTACAAGAAAGAACATATCTCAGAGAACTCCGTAGAATACGAGATGAGAGACAGCGCTGGCTATAGCGTCCCCCATAACGGCAAGGACCTCTATATGATTTATTCCATGCGTGCAAGGAACACCCTTGACGCCAACCGTGTGGAGGCATATCTGCAAGACACCTACCGATTTGCGAGCAGAGGTGGACATACTCACTTCACTCTCAACTATGGCATACGATTGAGCCACTGGAGCTTCAACCAGGAAACCATCTTCAGCCCTCGTATTTCCCTCGGCATCATCCCAGCCTACAGTGAGAACACGACACTCCGCTTGGCAGCCGGTCTTTATTATCAGGCGCCATTCTTCAAGGAACTGAGAGACACCTCTACCGTCAATGGCATCACGTATGCTACCCTCAACGAGAGAATCAAGAGCCCTCGAAGCATCCATGTCATTGCAGGTTACGATTATCGATTCCAGATTAACAACCAGCGTTATCGCTTTACCGCAGAGGCATACTACAAGGCATTAGGCAACTTCATTCCATATTCCGTGAACAATGTGAAGGTGGTTTATTATGGAGAGAATCGTTCCACAGGACACGCCACTGGTCTTGACCTCAAGCTCTACGGAGAGTTCGTGCCAGGAGCAGACTCATGGATCAGTTTCTCCTTGATGAACACGAAGATGAACCTGAATGGAAAGAGCATTCCACTGCCTACCGACCAAAGATACGCTGTCAACCTCTTCTTCACCGATTATTTCCCTGGCACTGAGCGTTGGCGGATGTCACTCAAATTAGCCTTGGCAGACGGGCTTCCATTCTCCACCCCTCACAAGGAATTGGAGACGAACACCTTCCGCGCCCCTGCCTACAAACGAGCAGACATTGGCATGAGCTATCGACTTCTCGACAACAGCAAGGGTACCAAGAAGAGTTGTTTCAAGAACATCTGGTTAGGCGTAGATTGCCTCAACCTCTTCGGCATTGACAATGTAAACAGTTACTATTGGGTAACAGACGTCACCAATCAGCAATATGCTGTACCTAATTATTTGACAGGAAGACAAGTCAATGGGCGCATTTTACTCGAATTTTAAATATTTAACCGTAGATAGTTCGCTATCTACGGTTTTTTTCGTACCTTTGCACGGATATTATAAATATCAAGCAAAAATAATCACTTCATTAAGCAAAGCTAAAGAATATAATTAAGCAAAGAAATAACATAATAATCAATTATGAGCAAACAAATAGAAAAGATTAAGGAGCTGATCGCTAAGCGCGAACAGGCTCGTCTTGGCGGTGGCGAGAAGGCCATCGAGAAGCAGCATGCACGTGGCAAATATACCGCTCGTGAGCGTATCGAAATGTTGGTAGATGCCGGCAGTTTCGAGGAGTATGACATGTTCAAGTTGCATCGTTGCACTAACTTCGGCATGGAGAAGAAACAATACCTCGGCGATGGTGTGGTAGCAGGTAGTGCTACTATCGCAGGCCGCTTGGTTTATGTATATGCTCAGGACTTCACCGTAAATGGTGGTTCACTCTCTGAGACTATGGCACAGAAGATTTGCAAGGTAATGGATATGGCTATGACTATGGGCGCTCCTGTTATCTGCATGAACGACTCTGGTGGTGCTCGCATCCAGGAGGGTATCTGCGCACTCGCTGGCTATGGCGAGATTTTCGAGCGCAACATCCTCGCTTCTGGTGTTATCCCACAGATTTCTGCCATCATGGGTCCTTGCGCTGGTGGTGCCGTTTACTCTCCAGCCCTCACCGACTTCATCATCATGAAGGAGCAGACTTCTTACATGTTCTTGACAGGTCCTAAGGTGGTTAAGACCGTTACTGGCGAGGACATCGACGCTGAGCACCTCGGTGGTGCTTCAGTTCACGCTACCAAGAGTGGTGTTACCCACTTCGCAGCCAAGACTGAGGAAGAGGCTATCGAGATGATCAAGAGCTTGCTCTCTTACATCCCAAGCAACAACACTGAGGAGGCTCCACGTGTAGAGTGTACAGACCCTATCGACCGCATGGACGACTCTCTGAACGAGATTATCCCAGAGGATCCTAACCAGGCTTACGATATGTATAAGGTAATCGGTGCAGTGACCGATAATGGCGAGTTCTTCGAGGTGCAGCCTAAGTTTGCCAAGAACATCATCACTGGTTTCGCTCGCTTCAATGGTCAGAGCGTCGGCGTAGTAGCCAACCAGCCAGCAGCTTACGCAGGTGTATTGGACGTTAACGCAAGCCGCAAGGCAGCTCGCTTTGTACGTTTCTGCGATGCCTTCAACATTCCTATCGTATCTCTCGTAGACGTACCAGGATTCTTGCCAGGTACAGGTCAGGAGTACAACGCCGTTATCCAGCACGGTGCACAGTTGCTCTACGCTTACGGCGAGGCTACCGTGCCAAAGATCACTATCACATTGCGTAAGAGCTATGGTGGTAGCCACATCGTGATGGGCTGCAAGCAGCTTCGTGCTGACTTGAACTTCGCTTGGCCATCTTCAGAGATTGCCGTTATGGGTGCCAGCGGTGCCGTTGCCATCCTCTGCGGCAAGGAGGCTAAGGCTAAGAAGGAAGCCGGCGAGGACGTTAAGGCATTCTTGGCTGAGAAGGAAGAGGAGTATACCGAGAAGTTTGCTAACCCATATCAGGCTGCTCAGTATGGCTACATCGATGATGTAATCGAGCCACGCAACACTCGTTTCCGCATCTGCCGTGGTTTGGCTCAGCTCGCTACCAAGCGTCAGAGCTTGCCAGCTAAGAAGCATGGCTGTATGCCAATGTAATTTTCAATTAAGAATTAATAATTAAGAATTAATAATTGGAGATTCAACGAATGGATAAGAATATTTATGCTGCGATTGCCATGGCACTCTATGAGTACCAGGGCAATAACGTACACGACAAGGAGCCTGGCATCATCACCATCAAGCCACGTCAGACGATGTGGAACGCCAAGTTCTTGAGTTTAACAGCTAAACCATAAAAGAAAGAAATGAAAGAGTTTAAATATACAATCGACGGAAAAGAATACAAGGTTCAGATTGAGGGTGTTGAGGACAACATCGCAAGCGTGAACGTGAATGGCGAAGCTTACAAGGTAGAAATGGAGAAGGAAGCTGAGCCTGAGAAGAAAAAGGTAGTGCTTGGCAAGCCAGCTGCCGCAGCTGATGAGGCTGAGGCTACTCCAGCTGCCAACGTAAATGCTGCCAATGCAGTGAAGGCGCCTCTCCCTGGTACTATCACCAGCATCGAGGTAGCTGTAGGCCAGGAGGTAAAGGCAGGTGATACTGTTGTCGTACTTGAGGCTATGAAGATGCAGAACAACATCGAGGCTGAGAAGGATGGCAAGGTAACAGCTATCTGCGTAAAGCCTGGCCAGGCTGTGCTTGAAGAGGACGCTCTCGTTGTTATTGAGTAAGTGTAGAACTTTAAGGTCTATTACATATATTTAATGGGTGTGGCATACTTGATGCCACACCCATTTTTTGTTTTTAAACCACAAGACATTTTCTATTTCGCAGTGCGCAACGTACGTTTCCCACTGCGCAACATACATTTCGCACTGCGCAACGTACATTTCACAGTGTGCAACAGAAACTTTTGTTAGGTCAAAGAAAAGACAATCCAATACAGAATTATAAATTTCTCAGTCCTGTCTTTTGTTGCTCCTCGTTAATGACAACATAGCCAGCTGGCGCAGCAGCTTTCTGCCCTTTGGTGATTACAAACTTTAAGAAAGCTTTTATCACAGGATTTTTTGGCTTTCCTGCTGTAACAAGATAGAGGTTTCTTGCAGGAGGCGAAGGATACTTACCTTTGGAAATCGCATCCATCAGTTGATCCATCGTGTCATAAAATCGCTCGTCAGCATCTATCTTTCCATTGTTATTGACATCAATAGGAAGAATGGCAATGCCTTTGGTTGGTTTATGCGTCTTGTCATTATAGGCATAACCGATATTATTAAAGCCAATTCCATTCACATCCTTCTGTAAAGTCTCAGCGATGCCAGGATCACCAAAGACACCCGTCCCCTTAAGGTCTTCCTGTTTGGAATTCAAGAACTTCGCCCAAGTCTCGGCAGCACCACAAGCATCGCTTCGAGTATAGACATTCACTTTGAAAGAAGTTGATGCAGCCGACTTTTGAGAGCCAGATTCCTGCGAGGATAATCTCTTTGAAATCTCCAAGACTTCATCCCAAGAACGAATCGTGCCATTCCACAATCCCTTAGCCGCCTCTTGCGTCAATCCTGTCTGCATCAATACCTTACATACAGGATTCATGGCATTGATGGAAGGCACTACGGCATCCTTTGCCACAGCAAAAGCGAAAGCACCCTTATCTCTTTCCTGCGGTTTCAGTTCACGGCTCACCATGGCAATATCCACTTGATCAGCGAGCACATCCGTGATGCCCTTCCCTGCTCCACCCGCAGAAATGTCTATGTCGACATCGGGATGAAGCCTATGAAACTCATCAGCCCATTGTATCGCCAAAGGATAGAGGGCGAAAGCACCCGACAACGTGATATATCCGCTCAACACTTCCTTGCCATTAGCATCACGTTTCACTTCGCCTTTGCTGCCACATCCCGTCAACAATAATGCTGACAATATACAAATTCCTATCGTCTTATTCAATACCATACCTTATTATATTAAATAGATAAAACTTATAAAACTAAATTATATAGATGAATCTTTTAAGCAAAAGTCGAGTAAGTAGAGGGACTTTCACCCTCCCTTCTCACGGAACCGTGCTTGA